>CEUL01018704.1_pt1 | contig 9853 bp, 10 predicted proteins | sample 427021 | NCBI WGS metagenome assembly CEUL01 (sample SAMEA2622800, study PRJEB7988) | marine metagenome | isolation source: saline water (ENVO:00002010), including | reverse complement strand
TCGGTTGGGCTATTTATCCTGTTGGATATATGGCAGGTACAGAAGGATGGTATTCTTTTGTAGCAATTGACGAAGGAGCTATGAACATCATTTACAATGTAGGTGACGCTATTAACAAAATTGGATTTGGTATGGCTGTATGGCATGCTGCAAGAAGCTAATTTTGCTTAATTAATAACTTTTAAAAAAGGTGAGGTTTTATCCTCACCTTTTTTTTTTATATTTATTAATATACACTAACCAATGAATGTAGTAACTAAATCAAAAGTTGCAGGTTTAATTCTTGCCATACCAATTATATTTTTTGGACTAGAAAATTCATACTCAGTTTATTTATTTTTAATAGTTATGCTCTCTGTTGGTATTCCACACGGCTCAGTAGATCATATAATAGCTTTTATAAACCCAAAGGCTAGAAAGTTTAACAATAAGTTTTTATTTTATTTAACCTATCTCTCACTTATTACATTTAATATAATATTGTGGATTATATCACCATTTATCGGATTATTTGTTTTTCTAATCATTTCCTGCTACCACTTTGGAGAAACCCAGGTAATTGGTTATAATCCAACAGATAATAAACTTCTAAATTTTGTTATAGGCGCAAATATTTTGTTGTCATTATTCCTTAATAATATTGTAGAGCTTCAAGAAATATTATACATAATCCCCGAGTTTTCTAATTTTGATTTGTCATCGTTTGACAGTGTTTTCTTTCTTTTAATTGCTGTTGCTGTTTTAATGTTATCAATTCTGAATTTTGAAATTAAAAGAAAAGTTCCTCTATATGCGGAAATAACAATTCTCTACATGGTATTTTTTCACACTGACTTATTGACTTCTTTCGCATTATATTTTGGGTTTTGTCATTCTTTGCCAATGCTAATGTTAGAGTTTGAAGAATTTAAAAATGATAATTTTATAAAATTTTATTTAAAAACTTTACCATTTACAATACTTTCGATAATTTTTGGATTTTTAATATATCAATTTAACAACGACTTACTTACAAGTGATAATTTAATATTATTTGTTTTTATTATCATTTCAAGCTTGACCCTTCCTCACGTTTTTATCATGAGGGATTTTGTTAAGGATAAATAAAATTTTTAAATGTTTTCTGTAAAAACCTATACAAATAGTTACAAAGCTGAGTGGAATAGCTTTGTAGATAGTTCCAAAAACGCAACTTTTTTATTTAAAAGGGAATTTATGGATTACCACTCTGATAGATTTCAAGACTCATCGTTATTAATATTTTATGATTCTGAGCTTATTGCTTTATTTCCTTCTAATATTAAGGATAAACAGGTTTATTCTCATCAAGGACTTACCTACGGTGGATTAATTGTAAAAAATGATATTAAGTTCTTGAGATATCTTGAATTATTTAGTTTCCTTTTGAAATATTTTAATGATAAGTCAATAGAAAAGATTTTCATTAAACAAATCCCTACAATTTATAATTCTAATTTTAACGGAGAGCTTGATTATCTAGCTTTTATTTGTGAAGCAAAAATTCACAGAAGGGATATTATTTCTGTTATTGATATGAAAAATAAAAATAAACTTTCGAAAGATAGGATTCAAGGATACAAAAGAGGCTTAAGAAATAAATTAGAAATTAAAGATGATGATAATTTTGATAAATTTTGGAATTCTATATTAATTCCTACGCTATCAAATAAACATTCGGTAAGCCCAACCCACAGTTTAGATGAGATAAGGAAACTTAAAATAGCTTTCGATAGTAATATTAAACAGTTTAATGTATTTCATAATGGACAGATAGTAGCAGGAGCTACAATTTTTATTACAAAAAATGTAGCACATGTACAGTATATAGGTTCTAACTCAGATAAAAATTCTTTAGGTTCCTTAGATTTCCTTTTTTATAAATTAATAAATGAATTCTTTTGTGATTATGATTACTTTGACTTTGGTAATTCCCACGAACAGCAGGGAATGAAAGTTAATAAGGGATTGAATTATTGGAAAGAAGGATATGGGGCGAGGTCATTGATACAAGATTATTACGAAATCAAAGCTTCAAATTTCAAAAAACTAGATGACTTACTGGTCTAAACAGAAAATTAGTTCTAATTAGAACTAATTTTTTTCAACCAAAGTAATTTTCGAAAATAAATATTAAGCAACGTGAAGTGTATAATATATGTTACGAAATAAGCAATTGAAACACCAACAAATCCATATTGTTGGGTAAATAAGTAGGTTAATACCACAAATATTAATGACCATTCAATCTGAAAAAATACAAAACTTTTAGTGTCTGCTTTGGAAATCATTATATTTCCTAGAACCCAGCAGTTTATTTTAATTACATCCCCCAATAAATGAAAAAAAATGATGGTATTAATTAGAACAAACTCTTTAGATAATAGAATATTAATAATTAAGTCCTTAGTGACGTAGACCCCCGCAGTGATAATCATTATAATGGGAATAACTACTTTCCAAATTTTAAAGACTTCATTTTTTAGCTCATTATCACTAAGTTTAGAAAAAGTAGGGATTAAATAAAACTTAAACGTAGTTATCAGAAATAAGAGATATATGGCAGAGATTCTCCACATAGCTTCCCATGAGCCTGCATAATCTGAACCATATTCATCAAATAAAAAATCTCTTACTATAAATGTTGACACTATTAAACAAGTTGGTCCTACAACAGCCATGATGGAAAAACTTGATAATTTCTTCAAATTATTATATATAAACTTTTTGAAAATCCAGTTTACGTCAAATGGTTTGTATATAAGAAAGAAAGCAATATTTATGAAAAAAGAAAAAATCTGATTTATGGCAAGTGCGTAAAAAGCACCAATTATTTCCATTTCCAGAACCAAGAGTACAAGTATAATTGCTGAAAGTATATTTGAAAAAATATTTACTAAAACATAAAGTTTAATTTTATTAAGACCGTTATAAATTGATAAAAAACAGGTGTGAGCAGTTGCTGATATAATTGAAAAGATCAAAATTAGAAAGTAAAAATTTTCACTAAAATTAATTTGTAAAAAATCAGCAATTTGATCTTTAAATATTATAATTAAAGCAGAGAAAATTAAAGCACTTGTAAAGTTTATTTTAAAACTTGTTCCAATTATATCTCCAAGTTTATCTTTTTCATTTTCATATTCAGAAACATATTTTACAATACCATTTTCAATACCGAATGAACCAATAGTATTTCCAAGTCTCAAAAAATCCTTTAATTGCCCCATTAAAAACATTCCATTCGTACCCAAGTAAACAGCTACAATTTTTGTTGAGACTAATCTTGCTAATAAGCTAATTGCCGTACTCAAACCAGATAAAAAAGAAGTCTTGATAAAATTCATTGGCTAATTCTTAAAATCCTCCCATTCAGAAAAATTATATTTCAAAATATTCTTCAATGAAATTACATCATTATAATATCTATCTCTTAAAATTTCCCTTTGATTTTCAGAAATTATTTGATTTTGTGAATCAATTTTAATCCAATTTTGAATAATCTTCTTGATTAAATTCTTGATTTTGATTCTTATTTTCATTGGAATAAAATATTTAGTGATTTTTGTAAATTTCATTTTTCCTGTGGAAGATTTTCTCAAGAAGTGATATATAGTTGGAAAAATAATTTTATTTGTTTTATTTGATTTAATATTTTCTATTTTATTTAATCTCTCAACACCTAAGAAATCAAAACAATCATTTACTACACTTAGCCTATCGGAAATTAGTTTTTCAAATGTTACTATTTTAATGTTTTCTATTCCAAAATTTTCAATAAATCTAGAAATCCACTTGTTATACAGTCCAAACTGATAGTACTGCTTAGGATAATCATCATATTCTTGAAAATCAGCTAATTTATCTTCCTTAATCATTTCATCAAGTGATCTCTTTTCTATGCCCAATCCTTTCATCCAGTTAAAATGTGACACATATCTGTCAATAGGATTTCTAAGAATAAAAATAAATTTTGGGTATTCTTGAAAATTATCCTTGATGTTTTTAATGAAGTTATCATAATACATATATGATGTAGTTGATTCACCCTTGATCAAGGAGCCATTTTCAAATAAATTAGAATATCTAGATATTTCAAAATCGGTAAACCGATTAAATGATTTATTATTCCAGTAGACTGGCTCTTTTTCTTTTGACATTGAAATTTTTGGGTGTGTATCTAATAGCTCATGCAGACTAGTTGTACCTGATTTAGCGGCCCCCGGAATAAAAAAATTTGGATTATAATGTTGTCTTATTTTTCCCAAGAAGAAATATATTTTAATGCAATATTTTTATAATCGTGATGTTTCATAATAAATTTTCTTGCGTTTTTGGAAATATTTTCCAAATGTATTGGATTTTCTATTAGCCAAGATAATTTTTCTACAATTTTGGATACATTTGGTAAGGCATTTATTGCAACACTATCTTCCTTTAAATTATACAGTTCAAGCCATTTGTCTTCAGCGCCGGTAAATACAACTTTTCCTAACGCCATGGCCTCCAAAGCATTGTAGCCTTGGTCATATGCATAAACTTGGTCCATTATAATATCACAATCCTTTACATTTTTTAAATGTTCTAAGTAAGGTTTGTCAATTGTCCTAATAATTTTAATTTTTTTGTAATATTTTTTTTCTATAATTGATAAGGAATCATTAAAAAACCTATTTCCTTTTTTTATTTTATTTTTTGAGTTAATTGCATGCAAAATGTAAATTTTATCTCTTTTTTTTACAATGGATTTTTTTAATTTATCAATATTAACAGGGTTTGGAATCATTCCAAGATATTTTTCGGTTCCCACATAAGGAAGGTGATAATCAAGGTCAGAACTAATAATACCAACTACATTTTTTTTTACATATTCGCTGAGTTTTGAATAGCTGGAACTTAAATACTTAAGAGTTTGCTTATACTCATTTTTTAAAGAATTGTCCTCAAAATAGGGGGTTAGGATGGAGTATTTAAATTTTCTTTCATATGAATAACTAATACTTGTGAAATCTACTCCGCACGCCAATAAAAAAACCTTTTTATTATTTCTAAATATGTGTTTTAATAGTATCTTTTCCATAAAAGGAGAGGTTCTAAATCCTCTTTCATTAATCAGCTGAACAATATCAAAACCCTTAAGATTATTTAGTTTAAAAATTGATCTAATAAAAATTTCAAATTCATTTAAACTGATCCCGGTTAATTTATCTATTATTTTTGCTATTATTTTTAGTATTTTTTTTTCAAAAAGTGAAGATTTAATAAGAATATCAACATCATAATTTTTAAATCCATCGCCACTACCCAATAAAGTAACGGTATGTCCGTTCTCTTGTAAACCTTGTTTTAATGAATTGTGAAGATTACTGTATTCTCCGATGAGTAGGATTTTCATTATATTGTTATCTATTGATTCAAATATATATTTTTAATGTCGAATCTTATTGACCAAAAAAATAATTTAGAAATATTAATTTCTACAACGGGAAAAAACGATATAGATTTTATTGAAAATATTTTTTTTGAAAATAATTATGAAAGTTTTCCAATTCTTATTGTAAATCAGTCTGATAAAATTATCAAAAACGATAATGAAAATATTAAGATAATCAACACAGACTCAAGAGGCCTATCATTAAGTAGAAATTTAGCAATTAAAAATTCCTCAAAAAAATATTGCCTGCTTGCCGATGATGATATCGTTTATAAAGAGGGCTTTTATGAAAACATCTTAAATGCTTTTGAACAAAATATTAATGCAGACGTAATCACATTTATGATGGTTGATGAGAAGGGGAATTTATTCAAGAAATATTCAGAAAATATGAATCACAACTACAAAAGCATTAGAGAGGTGAATTCAGTAGTAATAGCATTTAAGAGAGAATCAGTAATTAAAAATAATATTGAATTTGATCCGTTATTTGGTCTAGGAGGTACTTTTGAGACGGGAGAAGAATATCTTTTTTTAAGAAATTGCTTAGAAAAAAAACTAAAAGTATTATTTCGGCCAAAAATAATTCTTCAACATGATTCGAAAAGTTCGGGTAAATTGGCATTCAGAGATAAAAATATTTTTGCTAGAGCTGCAATTTTTCATAAGTTTCATGGATCTTTATCCTACCTTAAATTATTACATCATATTTATTTACTAAAAAGAAAAAATTTGATTGGTTGCAGTGATTTTATTAATAAGTTTTTGGTAGGTTTAGAGGGGATTAAAAAATTTAAATCAATATGAATTCAAGAATCGATGATATCAAGCTAATAGATATTCCTAAAATTGTTGATCCAAAAGGAAGAGGGAACCTTTCTGTAATTGAAAAGGAAACTATTCCTTTTTCAATAAAAAGGGTTTATTACTTATATGATGTGCCAAGTGATTCATACAGAGGAGGGCATGCTCATAAAAAATTAATTCAATTTATGATACCTCTCAGTGGAAGTTTTGAGGTTTCGTTAGATGATGGAAAAAAAAGAAAAAAAATTATGCTCAATAAACCTAATAAGGGCTTACTAATCCCTCAGGGTATTTGGAGAGAAATGGATAATTTTTCGTCAGGTGCAATTTGCTTAGTTTTAGCCTCTGAGGATTTTGATGAATCAGATTATTTCCGCGAATATGATAAGTTTAAGCAATTTAAGCTCACTTGATTTTACAAATATAATTCAGTCTATAAATATCAAATAGAAATAAATTTGGGTCTTCACTTGTAAGATTTTTTTCAAGAATATTTTTAAAAATATTTGATGTCTTAATAAATATATTCTTTAAGAAAAGAAATTCTAAAATTATGTATGTTTTCAAAATTGATATACTGTGTTTTTCAATTTTGTTACTTCTGTAGCAAATAATTAAATTTTCCAAAGCCTGATGAGTTTTTTTTATGAATATTGAGTTTTCGTCAATATTATTTACTAATACAGGATTGTCAATATGCAAAATATCAATTTTTATTTTTTTAAGTATAGAACCAAATATGTAGTCGTTTCCATAAGAAATATTGTCAATCCTAGTTAAAATATCAAACAGTAAATCTCTTTCACAAATAAAGTTATTTGAAGAAATATATTTATAAGGATTTTTATTTCGAACAGCAAAGTTGATTTCCTCTCTTTCTTTACCAAATTTATACCTTAAGCTAGAGTTTTTATTTTCTGGATTTTTGTAATTACAACCTCCAAAAATTATCCTGCCTTTGTGTAATTGAGCTAAGTAATTTTTTAAAAAATTTTCATTAGTAGGAGTAGTATCAACATCGATAAATAAAAGAAATTCATACTGAGATTTTTCAGCAAGTAATAGTCTATTTTTAACCCTTCCAATATTTTTTTTAGATTCTATAAATCTGGAATTTGTTAATAGATTAATTTTTTGATTTAATTCATTTTTTGATGAAAACGATCCGTCATCAATGCATATGATTTCAAAGTTAATCTTTAACATTAACGCTTGCTTTTCTAAAAGACTAACAAGTGGGTATGCATTATAATCAAAACAAGGAACTAATATTGATATCATTCGTACACGTTTTCTATATTCAAGTCTTTATCGTGGATTTCGTCAATTCTACCATCTCTACATCTCAATATCCTGCCTTTATATTTTTTTAAAAGACTGAAATCATGTGTTGCCATTACTATGGTATTTCCATTGAGATTAATTTCTTCTAAAACATTCATTATTTCGATACTACTTTTAGGATCTAAGTTTCCAGTTGGTTCGTCAGCGATGATTATTTCGGGTTCATTTAGTAAAGCTCTTGCAATCGCAACCTTTTGCTTCTGCCCTCCGGAAAGCTGCCCAGGATACTTTGCTGATAAATTTGAAATATGGACCTTATCTAGACACGAATCAATCCTATGTTTTTTTTCTCTTTTTTTATCCCAGCCTGTGGCATTTAAGACAAATTCTAGATTTTTGTAGACCGTTCTATCCTTTAAAAGTTGAAAATCTTGAAAGATGATACCAATTTTTCTGCGTAAGAATGGGATATTTTTTTCGCGGATAGTTTTTAGATTAGTTCCTGAAATTTTAGCTTCACCGTCAATAATTTTATTTTCGGAGTACATTGATTTTAAAATACTAGATTTTCCTGAACCAGTCTTACCAACTAAAAAAATAAACTCACCCTTATTTATTTCTAGTGATAATCCAGAAATTTTTAAATCAGAGTCTAACTTAATTTCAACACCCCTGTATTCTAGTACTGTCTTTTTCATTTCTATTCAATTAATAAACTAAGTATTTCATTCTCATTTTCTTATAAATATCTAACTTTTTTTGCCAAGATTGAATGATTTGATTCTCAGTAAATCCATTTATAATTTGAGCTTGCAAATCTTTAGTTCCAGCAAGTTTAATGAAATAGTTATTAAAAAAAACGTTTTTCCCTGATGTTTCAGAAAATGCATCTAATATAAATGATAAATTAAATTTATTAAGTCTTTCTGCTTTTGTCAGGTTTTTTCCGAAGCATAAAACATTTTCATGTTTAGGATATTTTGAACCGTTATTTTTTTTTGGGATAAATTTATAGATGTTTTTACTCTGGTCTAAAAAAGGGCTACCATATATTTGAAATTGTAAGTCTGTACCTCTACCTACACTAATGTTGGTTCCTTCAAATAAGCAAAGCGAAGGATATAAATTGACCGATATTTTATTTGGTAAATTCGGAGATGGAATTACAGGTAAATCGTATTCTTTATTTCTATCGTAATTTTTGAGCTTAATCAAAATTAGTTCTGATTTGATTTTATTTTTAAGCCAACCTTCATTATTTATCATTTTTGCATATTCGCCAATTGTTAATCCGTATACGATGGGAACTTCATGCATTCCTACAAAACTTTTATTTTCAGCTTCCAACACTGGTCCGTCAACATAATGGGCATTAGGATTTGGTCTATCCAAAACAATAAGTGGAATACCATTTCTGGCAGATGCTTCCATAACATAGTGTAAAGTGGATATGTGTGTATAGAATCTTACACCTACGTCCTGAATATCAAAAATTAAAACATCAATATCTTTTAAAGAATTATCATCAATTTCTCCATATTTTCTGTTTTTCCCATGCAATGAAATTATCTCTAATCCTGTTTTGATATCAACTTCATCATCAATATTAGCACCGTTTGGCTCGGTTCCCCTAAATCCATGCTCAGGAGCAAAAATTTTTCTAATATCAAAGTTTAACTTAATTAAAGAATCAACTAAATGTATATGCCCAGAATCTTTCTTAAAAATCACAGAGGTATGGTTAGCAATAACTCCAATTCTCTTGTTTTTTATCATATTTTCATATTCTGATATTTGGTTTGCACCAACAATAACATTAGATTTATATTGAGTGGGTTTTTCAATAGAGTATGCTGAAAAACTAAAATTGATTGCAAAAAAAATAAACAGAATTGAATTTTGAATTTTGAACATTTTTTATCAAAAAGGATTTTAAGTGCTAGACCACATAAAAATAGTATATCAGCTCCAATTATAAAAATTGGGGTTCTTGCTATTGCAATTGGAATGATTGTAATGATCATTTCCGTCGGAGTGGGTTTCGGAATGCAAAAAGAAATTAAAAATAAAATATCTTCTTTTGAAAGTCACATTTCAATTCAAAGTTTCAACAATGTAATTAATGAAAATTCTTTAAACCCTATCTCGCCTGATGAAAAGTTTATAGATTTTTTAAATAAACTTCCAGAGATAAAAAATATTGAGAGAATTATCTCAAGATTTGGAATTGTAAGAACAACTGAGAATTTTGACGGCGTATTTTTTAAGGGAGTTGAAAAGAATTATGATTTTAGTAAAATAACTGATTAT
>CEUL01030393.1_pt1 | contig 9861 bp, 9 predicted proteins | sample 427021 | NCBI WGS metagenome assembly CEUL01 (sample SAMEA2622800, study PRJEB7988) | marine metagenome | isolation source: saline water (ENVO:00002010), including | reverse complement strand
GTACTCCGTAGGAGCTCATTGCCCAAACAAAATAAACTACCATTGCAGCAGCAATTGGGCTTGGTAGTCCTTTAAAGAATGTATCTTCTGAACCTATGTAAGTGTTAAATCTTGCAAGTCGTAAGGCTGCTGCAGCTACGAAAAAGAAAGAAAATATCCATCCAGCTTGTCCAATAGAATCAAACCCCCATAGAAATACAATTATGGCTGGTGCTAAACCAAATGAAATCACATCGCTTAAACTGTCGTACTGTGCCCCAAAGAGACTCTGCGAATTCGTTAATCTTGCTACCCTTCCGTCTAACCCATCAAGCATCTGTGCAGCAAAGATGGCCATGCCTGCGTATATAAAATTCTCATTTATGGCTGAAATTATAGAAAAGAAACCTGAAAAAAGAGAAGCAGTGGTTAAAAGATTTGGTAAAAGAAAAATACCTTTTCTTTTAACCTTTTTTCCATGTTCAGAAACTATCTCTTCATGCTCATCGAAGAGATCTAAACTTTCTTGAGGATCGTCAGACATTTTTTAATTCTTAGCCTTATCAACTATCTTATTTTGCGCAATCCATGGCATCATGGCTCTTAATTCAGATCCTACTTTCTCAATAGAATGTTCAGAGGTTTGTTGGCGAAATTCCTTCATCCTTGGCCCTCCTTTTCCATCATTACTTTCTCTACAATCTGACATAAATTCATTTGCGAACTCTCCAGACTGGATGCGTTTTAAAATAGCCCTCATTTCATCTTTAGTATCAGAATTAATAACTTTTGGTCCGCTGAGGTAATCGCCAAATTCAGCAGTGTTAGAAATACTGTATCTCATATTTTCTAAGCCGCCTTCATAAATCAAATCAACAATAAGTTTAACTTCATGAAGACATTCAAAGTAAGCCATCTCCGGAGGGTAACCACCTTCTACTAAAACTTCATAACCATTCTGAATTAATTGAGTTAAACCACCACACAAGACAGCCTGTTCTCCAAATAGATCGGTTTCAGTTTCGTCTTTGAAATTAGTTTCTATAATTCCTGCTCTACCAGAACCAATTGCAGAAGAGTAAGACAAACCAATCTCTTTAGCATTACCTGATACATCTTTATGTATAGCTAGTAAGCAAGGCACACCCGCACCTGCTTCATACTGAGATCTAACAGTATGACCTGGACCTTTAGGAGCAACCATAATTACATCAAGATCCTTTCTTGGAGTTATCATGTCAAAATGTATATTAAATCCATGAGCAAAAGCTAAAACAGCACCTTGTTTTATATTTTTTCCAATTTCTGAGTTATAAGTTGCTGATTGAAGCTCATCAGGCATCAGTATCATGACCATGTCAGCATCCTTTACTGCTTCTGCAACCTCTTGAACTTGAAGCCCTGCTGCCTCAGCCTTTTCCCATGATGCTGAATCTTTTCTTAGAGCCACAGTTACGTTTCCGCCAGAATCTTTAAGATTATTAGCATGGGCATGTCCTTGAGAACCATAGCCAACTATAACTACTTTTTTATTCTTAATGATTTCTAGGTTTGCATCTTTGTCGTAATAAACTTGCATGCCTCTCTCCTTCTTTATCTATATTGCTAATGTATTTGAATTTGAAGAAATCCCTAAAGATCCGCTTCTTACAATCTCTAGAGGTTCTTTCTTGCTTAATTCCTTAACTAGCTTACCTAACTTATCAGGCTCTCCAACAAATTGTAAGTTAATGATTTCGTTATCTTCAAAAACAATCTTGCCTTCAAATTTTTCTATTTCATCACTGGTTATGGAGTTCTTATTTAATTTAACTAGCATTAATTCAGTTTCTACGAAATCGGATTCTCCAAGATCAACAACTGTTACAACATCTATCAATTTATCTAATTGCTTAGTTATCTGTTGAACTATCCTTTCATCACCATTAGTAGACATGATTAGTCTAGAAAGAGTCGGATCAGTTGTTGGTGCTACAATTAAAGTCTCGATGTTATATCCTCTTTGAGAAAAAAGACCCACTACCCGCGAAAGAGCACCAGGTTGGTTTTCCATCAATAAAGCTATAACTCTTTTCATTACCAAGTCTTTTTATTTTTACTTAAGTGCATGTAATCCATTGCATTGCCAGCTTCAAGCATTGGATATACGTGTTCATCAGGGTCCACATCCACGTCAAGGAAAACTAGTTTATCTTTCATAGAAATGCATTCTTTCATTGCGGGCTCCAATTCAGCTAATTGAGTTACTTTTATACCAATATGGCCATAAGACTCAGACAAAGCACAAAAATCTGGCAGAGAGTTTTCATAAGTGCTTGAAGAGTGTCTTCCTCCGTATTGCATATCTTGCCATTGTTTAACCATTCCCAAAGCTGCATTATTTAAGTTTATTATTTTTATAGGCAACCCATATTGAAAGCATGTAGATAATTCTTGTATACACATTTGAATACTTCCCTCACCAGTAACACATGCAACAGTTTCTTTTGGAAAAGCGAATTGAACTCCCATAGCGGAAGGCAATCCAAACCCCATGGTTCCTAGACCTCCAGAATTAATCCATTGTCTGGGTTTATCAAAAAAGTAATATTGGGCAGCAAACATTTGATGTTGGCCCACGTCGGAAGTAATGAAAGCTTTTCCTTCAGTTTCTTTGTAAAGAGATTGAATAACTTGTTGGGGTAGTATTTTGCCATTCTCTGGAACTATTTCTAACATCGAGTGATTTAGTCCATGCTCTCTCCTCCAATTATCAATTTTTTTTAACCAGGGATCTAATTTATTTGCATCTATCTCTTCTTTACTTAATTGACTAATTAAAGCTAACAAACATTCCTTAGCTGAGCCTGCTATAGGAACTTCTGCATGGATAATCTTTGACAAGGAAGCTGGATCAACATCAATATGAATTTTTTTAGCACCCAATGCAAATTGCTTTGGATCGTTAGTTATTCGATCATCAAACCTTGCTCCTACAGCTATAATTAGGTCGGCTTCATGCATTGCCATATTAGCTTCGTAGGTTCCATGCATTCCAAGCATCCCCAAGAACTGAGGATCGGTACCTGGAAAAGCACCAAGGCCCATTAAGGTATTAGTAATAGGGAATTTAAGTAACCTTGCTAGCTCAGTTAATTCAAACGAAGCATTGTCTTGTATAACTCCCCCTCCAGAATAAATAACAGGTTTTTTTGCTTCTAAAATTAAATCAACTGCTTTTTTAATTTGTTTTGAATCTCCAGTCTTAGCTGGTTTGTAAGATCTCATGCTGATTTCATCAGGATAAGTAAAGTTAAAAGTATGATTGGGGTCAGTAAAATCCTTCGGAACATCTATCACAACAGGTCCTGGCCGTCCTGTGGTTGCTATATAAAAAGCCTTTTTAACTATCTCAGGTATATCTTCTGCTTTTTGAACTAAGTAACTATGCTTAACAATAGGTCTAGATACTCCAATCATATCAGTTTCTTGAAAAGAATCTGTTCCTATTAATTCAGATCTTACTTGTCCAGAAATAACTACAACTGGTATTGAGTCCATAAATGCTGTTGCAAGGCCAGTTATAGCATTTGTAGCTCCTGGTCCGGAAGTTACTAACGCTACACCAGGTTTTCCTGTCGATCTTGCATATCCATCTGCAGCATGAACTGCTCCTTGTTCATGTCTAACTAAAATATGTTCAACTTCAGTTTGATTAAATAAAGCGTCATAAATATGTAATGCTGCCCCACCAGGATAGCCAAATACTAGTTCAACACCTTCTTTATGAAGTGATTGAATTAATGCATCTGCACCTGATGTCTGTTTTTTACCCATTTTTCTTTTAATAACTATAACTTACAGCTCTAAAGCTGAGAGGGCAAGCATTTTGACATCTGAATGCTCTAAGTCAAGAAAACCTTGTTCCATATGGTTTTATGGGGTCTTTATAAAGGAAAAAAGAAACTGTTCATCTCTTTCCAAAACAATATCTGAAAATTTAGGTATTTCTTCAAGAATATAGTGAGTTAATCTCTCATAATGCATAACAAACCTATAAACTTCTTCTTTTGTCATTATCTTATCCTTTAGATTTGGATCTTTAACTGTTTTAGCTAGAGTTTGTTCTTGTATCCACCTACTTCTATACACAAAATCTATACTTGGCACCTTTATCATTAGTAAAAGATCAAATCGATCAAACAATTTCTGATAATCTTTAGCTAGTTCTCGATTACTCCATTTGGACCATATTCCTTCAGGGTCGTCCTCTCTTTCTAAATCATTCATAGGACCAGCCCAATTTTCTTCACTTACAGGTTTTGCTCCCCCACACCAAGCATCAAAAAAGATAAAATCTGGTTTTCCTCGGTAACTAGGCCAATCAGTCTCAGGATAGTGTCTATCTTCAGGCTTGCAGAACAAAGGTATTTTAGTAATTGAATTACTTTGAGCTTCACTTAATTTTTTTATCAAATTAATACCCATCCCTACATCATGAGTTCCAGGAACTCCTCTAACATAACAAAGTGGATGAACTTCCTTTGATAATTTCTTTCTCTCTTCTTGAGATTTATAAATATCATCAATTGAAAAACCTACACTTGGTCTATTGCAATGGTTACTCAATATTTCTTGTATAAAATAAGACATAGTAGTTTTACCAGATCCTTGACCTCCAGTGAAACAAATTAAATAAGGTTCTTTTCTTCCAGGAAAGCTTGCGAGATATAAACTTATGGGAATAACAATATCTTTAAAAAAATTAGATTGGAGGCCTTCAATTTTAAATTTATTGGCAAGTATCGTAAGGTCTGAAATAGAAGACTTTAATAAATCTTGACAATTCTGATCGCTGGATGAAGGAAATCTCATAATTTCTTAAGTCTTCTCAGCAAACTTGAGGTATCCCATCTACCCCCTCCTAAATCTTGGAGATCTTTATAATAATTATTAACTATCTTCGTTAAATCTACATTTATCTCTTTTTTGTTTGCTTCTTTTATAACCAACTCAAGGTCCTTTCTCATATGGTCAACAGCAAAGCCATGATCATAGTGATCATCAAGCATCATTTCCCATCTATTTTCCATTTGCCAACTCTGTGCAGCTCCTTTACTTATTACTTCCATAACTCCTTCAGTATTTAAGCCAACTTCTTCAGAAAAGTTTATACCTTCCGCTAAAGACTGAATTAATCCAGCAATACAAATTTGGTTGACCATCTTAGTTAATTGACCTGATCCACTTGGGCCCATTAATTTTATAAATTTTGAGTAACATTCGATGGTTTTCTTCACCTTTACAAAATGCTCTTCTTCTCCTCCAGCCATAACTGTAAGCTGCCCTAACTCAGCTCCAACTTGGCCACCAGACACTGGGGCATCTATGAAACCAATTTCTTTATCAAAACAAAGTTTATTTAACTTTTTAGACATATCAGCAGAGATTGTTGTGTGATCAACTATTACCCCACCTTTTTTCATTGATTTCAATATTCCCTCTGCTCCTGTTACTAATTCTTCTACATCTTCATCATTGCCAGCGCATAAGAAAACTTGTTCGCACAGCTTACCTACTTCTGCAGCATTATTCACTGCTTTCCCTCCATGCACTTTTACCCAAGAATTAGCTTTATCTTTAGTCCGATTATAGACAATGAGATTAGGATATAGATTTGAAATATGAGCAGCTATAGCTGAACCCATAACACCCAAACCTATAAAACCTATTTTCATTTTTCTCTCCACACTAAGGTTATCATCCTTGAAGAGGTTTTGTTTCGTCTAAAAGAAAATAATCTCTCTTCTTCATAAGTGCACAAACCTGAAGAATAAGTTTTTACTTTTTCTAATTCAAGCCTTCTAGTTGCTAAGCCTGAAAGATCAAAAAGCCATTTTTTATTTCCTTTTATCGTGAAATATTCCTTTTGTTCTGTAAAACTAAGATAGACATCTTCCCCTACTTCGTAATTACTCTTTGTGATGCAAGGTCCTAACCATGCATTTATATCGCTATGCGAATCATTAAATTTATAGAGAAAATTATCTAATATTCCTTTCGATAGTCCTCTCCAGCCAGCATGGATTATTCCAAACCTTGAACCATCTTCATAAGATACTGCGATAGGCAAACAGTCTGCTGTAAAAACTCCAAGAGCTAAATCACTAGAAGAGCTATATAAAGCATCAGCTTCAATGGTGCGTTTTGAATTTGTATAAATTTCTTCTACACAAGCCCCATGAACTTGGTTCATCGTTATAATTGGAATTCCTATTACCAGTTCAAGCTCTTTTAAAATTTCCTTTTTTTCTTTGACAAAATTTCTATTTAAAAGATTATCTTTAGATACTGTGATGCAGCGTATTCCTTCCCCCAAAGAAGAATTGGGCGTTATAAAATCCTCTTTATGCATTACGAGCTTCTAAAGAATTGACCAATTTAGACATATCTGATGGAAGGTTACTTTGAAATTTTATTGATTCACTAGTCTTCGGGTGCACAAAAGATAAAGAACTAGCATGCAATGCTTGCCTGGTCATCAATTTCAAAATGCTCTTAGTTTCTTCTGAAGTCTTGGCTGCAAACTTACCTCCACCATATAGCCTATCTCCAACTATGGGGAACTTTCTATAAGAAAGATGTACCCTAATTTGATGCGTTCTACCTGTTTTTAAAGAAATAGAAAGCAAGCTATAACCCTTCATTCTCTTTACTACTTTAAACTCTGTAATAGCTTCTTTTCCTTTAGGATTTACAGCCTGCTTAGTTCTAATTTTTGGATGTCTTCCAATAGGTAAATTGATAGTGTCTCCTGATATAGGTTCTCCTACAACAACAGCAGAGTAATTTCTTCTAACACTCCTATCCTTTAATTGTTTTACTAGACTCATGTAGCTAGCTTCATTTTTAGCTACTACCATTAATCCAGAAGTATCTTTATCAAGTCGATGAACTACTCCTGCTCTAGGTAGATAGGATAAAGATTCTTCATAATTTAGTAATCCATTCATTAGAGTCTTGTCTCTATTTCCAGCTCCTGGATGGACAACTAGTCCATGAGGTTTATCTATAATGATTAGATCTAAATCTTCAAATAAGATATCTAAATCTAATTTTTGTGGAACATCTTCTGATCTTTTTTCTGGGATCGCCCTGACAGTTATTAAATCTCCAGTAGAAACTAAAATCTTTGGTTTAATTATTTTTCCGTTAACTCTGAGGTTTTCTTCTTTGATCCATTTTTGAATTGTTGATCTTGAAAAATTTTTAAAATATAAGGCTGCAACGACATCTATCCTTTTCTGTGAATCAGATTCTTCCACTCGTGCTTCTAAAGAAATTATATTTTCCATTGTTTTATTTAAATATATATTGAACCTTCCTACACCTTTTTCTGTCAAATATCTCTATCAAAATGTAAAATTGTTTTTATGGCAACCGATAAAGAAATTACTTTTAATTTATTATCTTTTAAAGCGGCCCTTATAAGTATAAGCCTATTAATAGTATTTGCTGGATGTTCTTCAAATGAAGAGCTTCCAGATGAACGTCTTATAGAGAAAGACCTTTATGATCAAGCTCAAGGAAGATTAAAAAGTAATAATTACTCATCTGCGATTATGAGCTTGCAAGCTTTAGAATCAAGATTTCCTTTTGGTAGATATGCTGAGCAGGCTCAAGCAGAGCTTATATACGCATATTATATGAATTCAGAATTTGAAGCCTGTAGTTCAGCAGCTGAACGATTTATTAATCTCCACCCTCGACATGAACATACTGGCTATGCTTATTATATGAGAGGCTTGTCTGCTTTTACAGATGATTCGGGTTTGTTTTCAAGGTATTTCTCTTCTGACCTAGCTAAAAGAGAGATTTCTGGAGCACAAAACTCCTTTGATTTTCTTTCAGATTTTTTATCTAGATTTCCTGAAAGTAAATATGTTCCTCATGCTAAGCAAAGAATGGTTTATTTAAGAAATATACTAGCTCAACATGAAATCTATGTTGCACAATTCTATATAGATAGAGGTGCCTACATCGCAGCAATAGGTAGAGCTAAACACGTTATAGAACATCTTCCTAAAACTCCTCAAACTCCTTACGCATTGTCTATATTGGTAGAAGCTTACTCTGCTCTCAACTACAATGACTTAAGAGATGCGACTCTCAACATACTACAGGATAACTTTCCTGAGTTTGATCTAGAAGCAAATTTAAACTCAAAAAGAAATTGGAGAAAGATACTAACCTTGGGTTTGGCTAAAGAAAAAATTCTAGCTCCCCCACAACTAAAAGTTGACTAATTATGTTCCAAATATTAATTCTTATTGCAACGATCTGTTTGATTTATTTTCTATCTAGATTTTTTTCTTCTAGAAAACTGGAAAATAGATCAAATGAAACAGAAGAAATGGTTAAATGCTCTGAATGTGGTATCAATCTTCCAAAAAAGGAAGCTGTAATTGTTGAAGGATTATGGTTTTGTAACAAAGAGCATCTAAATTAAAATCTATACCTGACCTTAACAGTAAATGTATCTGCCTGAGGATCATTCCAAGGACGTTTGTATAGTTCTCCTAAACTATCCTCTTGATCGTATTCAACAATTCTTCCCCCTTTAGAGTAAACAACATATAAATAAGCTAAAGGTAATATTTCGTAACGATATCTAATTTGAAAAGCCAAATCACTTAAAGTGAAAGGCGGAAGAGACATTTCTAGAGGATTTAAAGCTCCATATGTATCACCAAGGTAAGCAGTTGGGTTTCGTGCTGTAAATGCAACCATTTGGGCTTTCATCCTCAGCTCATGCTTATCTCCACCAAACCAATTCAAAGATGCTATAGTTGTTCTCTGCTTTTTTTCCTGATAAATAGCCAGCAGATTATCTTGTACCCAATTTAGCCAAGTATCTTCTACTGCGTGTTGGTGCATTAAGGAAAATTTAAGATTATCTTTAGGGGATAAATCTATTTGAGCTGTATAGGCAGTATTAAAACCTAAAGCAGAAAATCCCCACTTTGTTCCCTTTTCTCTTTTAACTTCTATGAAATAATTAAAAAAGTCCTTTGAGGGACCTTTGTATTGCAACATAGTCCCATAATTTTCAGGTTTCTTTACGAATGGAGCTACAACATTATTTCTAGTAATCCAATAATCTTTGCTAGCAGATCTATGAAAGTTATCAAATTCCAAGAAAGAAGTATTCTTAAATGTGCTTTTATAAGTAAGAGAAGCAAAGATAGCAGATTTTTCTAAATCCGCATTTGCTTCATAACCAAAACCATACTCATACTCAGTGGAAAGCAATACTGAAGATTCATCAAATTCACTGAACTTCAATCCATTCTGACTACCGGCCCAAACCATATTGTTGTTCATCTGATATCCCATATCACTGATATCAGCATCTTCATCAAAAAAGAAAATACCAAAATCATGCCATCTTCCTTTTCTTGGTGACGCGGTAAGTCTAAATCTAAATATATCTCCAGAAGTTTCAGTATTATCTATGCCTTGATCTACGTTTGAAGTCAGAAAGATGGTCTCTAATCTAATCTTATTATTTGGTCTGTATATAGCATCTATAGAATGCACATCAGCATTCCTATCTAGTACTGGTCTATCTGTATAAGTTCCTAAATAACCTATTGAGAAGTTTTCTCCATTCTTAACCGATCTAACCGAATAAAAATCTCTTCCTTGCGTAAATGGTCCGTCAGCTTCAGAAGCTCCTAAGAATCCAAAGTCAAAAGACTCACCTTGTTGCGTATAACGTACAGCATAATCTATATCTGAAATACCAACTTGGGTTGCATCGCAAAGATTCTTCAACGTACCGCTGTACTTCAAGCAATTATAATCGGGGGCAGCTCCTATTCTCCTAGTATTTATAACGTA
>CEUL01123632.1_pt1 | contig 9862 bp, 9 predicted proteins | sample 427021 | NCBI WGS metagenome assembly CEUL01 (sample SAMEA2622800, study PRJEB7988) | marine metagenome | isolation source: saline water (ENVO:00002010), including | reverse complement strand
CGACGCCGATGTAGAGACCTCGGTACCGGTCGCAGAACTCCTTTGTGGAGGCCAACGGAATTACCCGGACTCTGTGCCCAAGAAGTGGGCAGTGGCCAGGGCATAGATCCGCATTGATTTGGCGACGCTCGCAACCTCTAGGTATTCGTTGGGGGAGTGGGCCAGTGGAAGTAGCCCGGGTCCGAATGCGGCGACCGTGGGTATTCCGGCAGTTACCTGAAAATGGGGAGCATCGGTTGCCCCGGGAAATGCCTCAAGTCTCGGGGTCGCTCCCAGGACCTCTTGAGAGGCGGTCAGTAGTGCTCCGACGACAGGCTCCTCTGGTGAAATCTCAGTCGCCCCAACCCAGGTTTCAAATACAAGCTCTGCATTGAGTTCGGGATCTTCGCTCATGGCGACGTCAAGGAAGTTCTGCAGATCGTTCTCCATGGCTTCCTGTGTCATTCCTGGCAGAGTTCGGATATCACACGCAAACTCTCCGAGACCCGGGCAGATCCCATAGAACACCCCACCTTGGACCATTACTCCCACATTGACAGTGGGGCCCAGAGGAGAGAGCGGGTGTTCAGGGTAGGTGAGGCATTCCTTGAGGTCTTTGTCCATCCGACTCATCAGTCCGGCCATCTTCACGCTGGCGTTTATTGCCGGCAGTCGATCGGTGATGCTGCTATGCATCTGAGTTCCTCGGACTATGACCTTGAACAGTGCGGCACCTCGGGAGACGAGATGGAGAGCCTCCCATTCCTGGTGCACTCCGCTTGGCTCACCGATGATTGCCGCATCGGCTTCCAGAAGGCCTTCTTCGGCCAGCCACTTAGATCCCTTTACCGAACCCGCTTCTTCATCGGCGGTGAAGACCAATTTCAGGGTTCCAGCAGGAAGTCCAGCCTTTTTCAGGCCGGCTGCTGCGTAGGTCATTGCTGCGACCGCGGCTTTCATATCACCAGAACCCAGGCCGTAAAGCTTTCCATCGGAAACTACGGGGTCCCAGGGGTCGGTATCCCAGGCGGTTAGGTCACCTGCTGGCTTGGTGTCTATGTGGCCAGAAAGGATGAGTGATGGGCCGGACTTGGCCCCTTCAACTTCTGCCAGAACGCTGGGTCGCTCTTCTTCGGGACCGATGGTTCTGACGTCGTCAACGCCCAGGTCTCTGAGTCGGTCAACCACCATTTGCGCAACTGCCCGTTCATCTCCCGGAGGATTGGCGCTGTCAATAGCGATCAGTTCTTTGGTGAATTCGAGTACCTCGTCCTCGTATGAGTCGAGAATCCCCAGTAGTTCCTTCAATGTGTCTTGTTTCCCTTCTGATCTCAATGCCTATGACGTCTGCGACTGGGCTTTCTCGATGAAAGATGACAGGGCGTCAAGGCCAAGTTCGATATTTTTACGGTCGTTTGCTAGAGAGATCCTGATGACCTCGTTGCCCCCTGGTCCGAACACCTCGCCGGGAGCCACAGCTACTCCTGTCTCTTCGAGTAGGCGAAGAGAGAAATCGAGTGGGGACAGTCCAGATTTCGCTATGTCGATAAGCATGTAGAAGGTGCCTTGGGTGCGGAAGCCCTCTAGGCCGAGCTCCAGCAGCCGAGTCCAGGCAGAGTCTCGATTTTCTACGTACGCCGAGCGCATTGCTTCGATTGGTTCACGTGGGCCGGTCAGCGCTGCCTCGGCAGCCTTCTGGGAGATGGTGCTGGGGCACGAAACCTGTGGCTCTTGGAGTGTTCTCAAGATTTGAGCCAAAGCAGGTGGTGCCACCACGTAGCCAACCCGCCAGCCGGTCATGGAATAGACCTTTGAAAAACTGTAAACAGAGATGATCGGCATGGAGGTATCGACCGATCCGGGCGAGAGATAGGGGAGTCCGTTGTCAAGGATCAATTGGTCGTAGACCTCGTCGCTGATAACCCATACGCCACGCTCGGAAGTGACTGAGAGAATGGCTTCGATTCGTTCTGGAGGGAGCACCGCTCCGGTTGGATTGTTCGGCGTATTGAGAAAGAGAGCCTTTGTCCGTGGCGTCACGAGGGAGGCGATTCTGTCGGGGTCTGGCAGGTAGCCGTCGTGTCGCTCTAGCTCGTAGAAGACGGGCTGCCCGCCGAGCAGACGGACGGTTTCGTCCATGTTTGGAAACCCGGGCGTTGGTAGAAGTACCTCATCACCCGGGTTCAGCAGTGCTTCATAGATGGAGTAGAGCCCGTTCATTGCTCCCGGGGTAACTACAACCTGGTCGAACGCGGCCTTGAACCCATTTACCTTCTGAACCTTCTCGACGAGCAGTTCGCGCAAGGAGGTGAGGCCGCCGTTTGGGCCGTAGCGGGTGTAGCCGGCGGCTGCAGCGCTGCTGGCGGCATCGATTATGTGTTGCGGGGTGGTGAAGGAGGGCTCGCCAACCTCCAGCCGTATCGCATCAGGGTTTTGGTCTGCGGCGTCAAAGAGAACCCGGATAGTCGAGCGCCTCAGGTCGCGAGCTCGATGCGAGAAGGCTAGGGACTCTTTGAGATCGGTATCTGGGCTCACTGGAGGGTTCCGGCTGCTGGGATAGGAGGTCTAATCGTCATTCGGAGAGAGTCCGGGATCATTCGCCTCGAGGTCCGGCCTTTGGCCCGGATCAAAATAACGAGGCGCCCAGTCGGCTCCTTGCCAAGTCGTTAGTCGGCCCTCTCGAGGCACTAGGCGCACTAGGTAGCGTTCCCAGTCGTGTGATGGAGCCAACTGCTCTGCGCCGTCTGGCCCTGCGTACCGGCACGCCATTTCTTCAGCCACTGGAAGCCAGGCGGAACCTTCAGCGATGGCGGGACCTTCAACGATCTCAGCGGAGCATTGTGCAAGGACCTTCCGGATTCTTGGATGGGCCAGTTCTTCAATACAGATCGAGCAGCGCGGCTCGCGCTTGAGGTCCTCAACCCAGAGGCTGTACTTGCGCCCAACAACGAAAAATGCGCCATTCGACCACTGGTACCAAAGGGGTACTGTCATTGGCCAACCGTCTTCCTTGATGGTTGTCAACTTGATTAGCCATGTGCTGTCAGGGGAGGCGAGGAATTCCTCTACTTCGGAGGAGTGCATTCCTCCGGCTACCCCTTCCTCGTAGAAGTGTTCCTGTCTGAATTCTTCTGGCCGAGCTCCGTCCGAGTTTGTCATCGACCGGTTCTCCTTCTTCTGGGTTGTAGAACGGTGGCTAGCGCTTGACGTGGAACAGTCTTGCGTAATGCTATAAACTTTTCAATAGTCCACCTGGTGGATGCGTCACTCGAGGTTGGTTGTGGGTGCCTAAAGAATCGGCGACATTCCCACCTGGTTGTGGAAATCGATCATCGAAGGGCGGGTAGGCCCCGAGGCTAGACAAGACGGTCTATAGAGAAAATAGGGATCAATGAGATTTGGAGCTCGCCACGGACGTTCTTGCCTAATCGGTGAGGGTTGTTATCTGGATGTACAAGATGCCTCGGAGGGCGAGTTCAGCGAAGACCCAATGGAAGTTCTTGAGCGCTGGTCAGCGTTCAGAGAATGGGCGCGCAGCCAGGATCTCGCAGAAGGCCTCCCTTGCCAGGATCTCGATCTCACATGCCCGGTGCCTGTTCCAGGCCAGATCTTTGCGATAGGGCTCAACTATCGTGACCATGCAGTGGAGTCCTCCATGGAGGTTCCTGATAATCCCATGGTCTTTACGAAATATCCGTCCTCTCTGACAGGGCCGCGGGACGATATACACCTAGTTCCTGGAAGTTGCGATTGGGAAGTGGAGATGGTCGCGGTGATAGGGGAGCGGGCACGCAATGTCAGTGAAGACGAAGCTTCACAAGTGATTGCGGGACTAACCGTTGGGCAAGATGTGAGTGAGCGCGAACTTCAGCTTCAAGGTGAAAATCCGCAGTTCAATCTTGGAAAATCACATCGGACGTTCGCGCCGTTGGGTCCGTGTGTGGTGACTCTTGATGAGTTTGACAATCCATGGGATCTGGACATTCGGTGTGAACTCAACAACGTCGTGGTGCAGGAGGCGAGGACATCGCAATTGCTGAATGGAGTCCCTGCATTGGTTAGTTACATATCCGGCGTTTGCGAACTGCGCCCCGGGGACTTGGTCTTTACTGGGACTCCTTCCGGGGTAGGGCTTGGCAGGACGCCTCCTCAATACTTGGAGGCAGGTGACGTACTGGTTTCGACAATCGATGGGATCGGCTCGCTGGTAAATCGATGCGTATGAGCGGGGATACTTGCTTGGTTACTGGGGCGATGGGATGCCTTGGCTCTTGGGTAATCCGTCTTCTCCTTGAAGATGAATGTCAAGTCGTGGCCTTTGATATCAGCGAAGATGATCGTCGCCACCAACTCGTCATTGGCCCTGAGGACCGAAAGCGGATCAAGTACGTCAAGGGAGATCTGACGGATTCGGACCAGGTGATGTCAGCTGCAGAAGGCGCATCTCGAATCATCCATCTCGGCGCGCTACAAGTCCCGTTCTGCCGAGCGGATCGACCAATGGGCGCAGCCGTGAACGTGGTTGGAACCGTAAATATCTTCGAGGCAGCTCTCCGGCACTCGATCGAACATCTTGTCTACGCAAGCAGCGTTGCGGTATTCGGCAATGCAGAAGACTATGAACTGAGCACTATCGGGCCTGAAGAGAGACGGTTGCCAACGACGCTCTATGGAATCTGGAAGTGCGCGAACGAATCAACCGCCCGGATATACGAGAACGACTACGGGCTTCCGAGCGTTGGCTTGATACCCCATACGATCTATGGCCCCGGAAGAGACCAAGGACTTACCTCGCAGCCCACATCAGCGGTACTCGCAGCCGTGAGGAAGCAAGCCTTCCATATTGAATATGGCGGATCCTTGGCGCTCCAGTTCGCACCCGATGCCGCCCGGGACTTCGTCCAGTCCTCCCGACTCGAGCCCCAAGGTTCCGAGGTCCACGGACTGGGTGGAACCGTGGCGTCGATTGCGGAATTTGTCGAGGGAATCAAGCAGGTCACGAACTTCACCGAGATCACCCACGGCGAGGACCTCCTCCCGTTCCCGGAGGCAGTCGATAGTGCTTCACTCGAGACACGACTGGGGGCGCTCTCCTACACGCCACTTCTCGAGAGCATCGATCGCTCGGTCCGGTGGTTCGAGGAAGCGGCTCTGAATGGTTTGCCGTTGCCCGAGTGATAGGTAGGCCGACCGGGGGGTCGGAGTACGCCATGAAAGGGATAGAGAATGACTGAACCGAACCGTTCAGCGCTGGTAACCGGCGCCGGTCAGGGAATCGGACTTGAGTGCGCCAGGCGGCTTCGACAGGACGGCCTCAGGGTTATAGCTACCGACGTCAATGTTGATAGCAGCGCGCCCACTTCGGCAAGCGATTCCGAGCATGAGGTTCTGCGACTTGACGTGACCGACCTAGATGCGGTGATTGCGTTGGTATCGGAAAACGGTCCGTTCGACGTGCTCGTGAACAGCGCTGGGATTGTGGGACCAAATACCTTCCTATGGGATGTGGACCCTGATCAGTGGAAGCAGACCATCGATGTGAACCTAACGGGTACCTTCAACACTGTTCGAACGGTTGTGCCATATATGCGGGAGGCTGGCTGGGGTCGAATAGTAAATATTGCGAGCATTGCCGGCAAAGAGGGAAATCCCAAACTTTCTGCGTACTCGGCATCGAAGGCTGCAGTCATTGGCCTCACGAAGTCTGTTGGCAAAGAGTTGGCCACCGAAAACGTTCTAGTGAATGCAATAGCTCCAGCGGTCATTGCCACGCCAATGAATGAAAATACGGCTCCGGAAGTCCTTGACTATATGTTGTCGAAGATCCCGATGGGTCGGATCGGTGAAGTGGGCGAAGTAGCCGAATTGGTGTCCTGGTTGTCTTCAGACCGTTGTAGCTTCTCTACCGCCTCGGTCTATGACATATCAGGTGGACGGGCGACCTATTAGATGCCAACCGAGTGAACAGAAACTCTTTTATCAATTTAGATAGTTCTCCAGCCCCTAGTTGCGGGTGGAACTTCGCTAGAGCTCAGGAGTCAAGTTCGTCGGAAAGCGTTGGAGGTCCTCTGCGAACAAATTCATTGAGGACGTTGGTGCTTATTTTGGCAACGTTGTTCTTGTAGTCATTGTGCGAGAGCGAACCAGTCCAGGTTATTGACCCAACGCCGAAGACCGACCCTGGCCCCCGGTCGAGATAGACCATGTCTGCTCGGACGAGTGGGTCGGCGTGGCCACGACCGACGCCGTGTTCCATTGCCCTGAAGAAAGAGGACGGGACCGCGACGGTCGATGCCAAGAGAAGTGTGCCGGACGGAGTTCCCTCGGTCCTGTCGATGCGGTCGAATTCGAATCCGCCAGCACCGCCAAGGTTGAGGCCAAAGTCACCGATCGTCTCCTCGTACGGGATTCCGTCGAACACAAATTCAACTAGTGGATCCAGTGAGTCCGGCAATCGTCGGAAACCGGGTGCTCTACCAAATCCCTGTCCGGCCATCCCGAGCCCGACAAGTCTGTTCGATGAGCGTCCATGAAGGCTCCAGGTCCCTCCAAGGAGTCCGGTGCTGCTGTGTTGCAGTTCACCGTGCTCCGCCTGGTTGGTGGCGGTCCCACCGCGTCTGCGGACTTCTATCAAATGGGGCCGTTCGGGATCTATCGAGGTGGGCCAGTAAAGGCCGTTTCCAGCCATGTACTGAAGGTTGCCGCCCGCCTCGAGGTATATCTCTAGAGCATCCAACATCTCTGTTGTCCAATACTCGTGGTGGCCAGCGCAGATCACGGCTGAGTAGGGGGTGAGAGCATCAGGTCCATGCTCGTGGAGGTGTTCATCGCCCATCACCTCGTAGGGGATTCCGAGGTGCTCGAGCCAATGGATCACGTACAAGTCGGCCATCACGAGGTGTGTCGCGTTCTCCGTTATTCCCGGCTGGGACGGATCTATTTGCGGAACGGAGCCGCCACCGGTTTTCTCTGGCTCAAAGTAGGCGTCTGGCCGAGTGGATGAAGTCGGCTTTCTTTGAGATGCGTAGTAGTTGGGTGAGCCGTCGGAGTGGCTGTCGTAAAGCGAGAGCCCGATCCGGTGTTTGTCTCCTGAGTCGAAGTTGGCGTACGCAAGCCAGGTGAGGGTGGGAACGAGAAAGAGCACTGGAGCGCTCGGTTGTGGTGGCGGCCCGACGACAAGGGAGAGCGCGACCTCCTCTTCTTGCGTCGATAGTCGTATTGCGTAGATTCCACTTCGCGCATCTGGTGGCACAGAAAAAGTGAAGGTGGGGAGCCATTTAGCATCGGCAAGGTCATCGTCGTGAAGATGTACTGCGTCGTAGAGACGAGGCGCGGATCCAATAGTCGTATCTGTTCCCTGCCAATCGGGCCCCGTCACCGCTCGGGCAGCACCGTTGTGGATTCGACCGTGCCTGCCTTGGCCTGAGACATCTACAACTCGTGTTCCAGCGGTTTGACGTGAAAGATCCCATGCCCCCTCACACCGGCCACCTTCAGGCTCGGCCCCCTGTTTGAGGTCACTGAGGTCGATGTCATCGAGGAGGCCTTCGAAGATCCTGATTCCACCGATTTTTCCGCTATAGGAGTTCTGGATGGTGTGGTTCTTGAGCGAAGCACCCAGCAGGAGCGTGTCGTAGCCCCGGGGTATGCCATTCCACCCTGCCCGCGTTCGTTTGACTGAGAACACGGAGGTTCCGCGTTCTGCGCAAAAGATGCCCAGTTGGCCGGTACGGGCATCAGCGCTGATACCTACGAAATACCAGCGCCCCCTGTGAATGGGAGTCGGGGATTCCAGAACTGTTGTTTCGTCAGATTCCCTGACGGTGGCCTCGAGATGTGAATCGGGCCGAATTATGAGGCGGAGGACCTCGGTTCCTTGATGGCCTAGGAAAGCCAGAGTCTGTGCATCCGGGGAATCTCCGGTCCAATAAACCCAGAAAGCCAGGGTGGGCGATTGGAGGCCGTTGGGATTCAAGGGCAGTTCGATCCAGGAGCCTGTAAGGAGAGGCTGTTGTCCGCCCGTTTGGGCCCCCACACCGGGCCAGAGTGCGTCCTCTTCGACAACTCCTGGGCCCTCGGGGTTGGGGTCACCGTGCACGAGTCGAACAACTCGGGCGTCCACGTGAGATGCGTCAGTGCTAACCATGGCATCGACTTTGTCGCCGGGACAGACACAGGTAGTCCCGAGATATGCGGCCAACATCTCAGACGTTCCGAGTACTCAGCATCCGCTGGACAGCCACGTTTTCAGTATGGATCGACTGAACAGATGAAACGTCAGTCGTAGGGGATCTCATAGACATCAGCTGTATGACCACCGTCGACGACGAGGTCATGACCAGTGATGTAGGAGGCTTCGTCGGAAGCTAGAAAGAGGAAGGCACTGGCAATGTCGTCGGTTGCAGCGAGACGGTTCAGTGGAACTTCGGGAAACCCGTGTTCACGCCATTTGGCCATCAACTCTTCGCCGACAATGTCGGTACTTTGTTGCGTGTCCGCTGGTCCTGGGCTCACAGAGTTCACCCGAACCCCTGAACGTGCTAGTTCTACGGCCATTGACTTCATCAACGCTCGGTCGCCAGCTTTGGTGACGCAATACGAAGTAAAACCCAACGAATGCCCCTGAGCGTCGATCGAGGCATTAAATAGGATGACGCCCGACCTACGTTCCACCATGGAACGGGCGGCGCCCTGCGCTAGGAGAAAATACGCTGTGAGGTTGACGGCTAAATGGCGGGTCCAGGATTCCAAGCTGATTTCTAGGACATGCTCCTCGGCCCAATGCGCCGCATTGCATACGAGGACGTCTAGGTGCTGGTCGTCAGCGAGGGCTTGTGCCATTGCGGCAGTGCAAGCCTCCGCGTCGGCAAGATCGAAACACATGGGAACCGCTTCGGCTCCTCGTGACCTGACTGCTTCTGCGGCCACCTCAAGGCGGTCCTCCAGCCGGTCAATCATGTAGACGGTCGAGGCTCCTTCTTCGGCGAATCTTTCGGATGTACGGCGTCCGAAACCGCTTCCTGCACCTGTAATGAACACCCGTTTCCCATCGAATCGACCCATGCCGCTTCACTCCTTCTTCCACCTCGTCTCGTGATAGCAAATTTGATAGTAAATAGCAAGAGTGATGGGCGATCAGCGCAGAATGAGACAAGAGTGAAGAGGGGAAGGGTGGAGACGAGTAAGGGTCCGTTGCAATCCGTCCCCTTTAATCGTGATCGATGGTTATCGATCACGTGTCCGGCGATTTCCTGGTTCAGGCCCGGAAAGTGATGGGACCTCCAGAAAGTCATGGAACTAGATGCCATGAAACCATCGAGCAAGATAGTGGCGGCCGTTGCGGAGCAAGACTTCGCGCCTGTGCACTTGGTGGAGTCTCAAGTTGAACGCTGAAGAGGACTTTGACCCTGGACGCAGGCGACTCCTGACGGGGAAGTTCCTGACGGATCGAGTTGAGCCTTCGTCAGGATTTGGTGTTTCGATCCTGGAATGTGCGGTCAGGGAGGCCGACGAAGACGGCGTGCTATGGATCGACTATGCGTTGGCGAATCGCGGCTTGGAGAGGACGAACGTCTTCGTCTATCTGCGCAAGGAACAGCCGAAACGGTCCGTGAAAGTCCTCCGGCTCGACCCAGACGAGGTCTTCAGGGGTTCCTGCAGGGAGTTGGGGAAGAAACAAGTTGAACAGATGTTTCTTGAGGTTGAGGCCACCTCTGGGACAAACAGCCAACGAGAAGTGTTGAGGGTCCACAAGGCAACCTCGGTGAAGCCACCGAGGGGGGAGGAAACATGAGTTACGAGGTCCTGACTGGGATGGGTGGCGTGACGGTAGAGCGGGATGTTTCCGCCACCATGCGCGATGGAACAGTCCTCTTGGCGGACG
>CEUL01122197.1_pt1 | contig 9864 bp, 7 predicted proteins | sample 427021 | NCBI WGS metagenome assembly CEUL01 (sample SAMEA2622800, study PRJEB7988) | marine metagenome | isolation source: saline water (ENVO:00002010), including | reverse complement strand
CCAAAATTGTGGCGGGCAATTTCCTGTCCGCTGGCATCTATTGCCAGAGCGGCGATAGGTAAATCATTTTGGCAGGTCGCCATTGGCGTCGGCAGTACAACACTCTGCCAGGTTTTTGACGGCAAAATTGGGCCAGGCAAGATATATCCTTTGCCCATAAGGTTTCCGAGTTCCGGTATCCCGGGGTCAGGTTTCAAATCAACCCGTTCTACATTGACGTGGGCAATCCGACGGGCGTTGTTTGAAGAAGTGATTTCGTAACGAGGTCGAACAAAATGCTTACCGGCCTGAACTTCTATTTGTTGTGGCCATTCCGCTTCTGACAGAAACTCGTTTACGGCGAGCCTATAGGTTCCAAATCCTGGAATTGGTTCATCGAGGTAAACAACCTCATCCTTGCCCATTAGATTGAGCCCAATTTCTCCTGCTGGGATGGGCGAGGGGTGAGAGTTTTGGATCCATAAAACGACTTCTTCGTCAGACTTTGGTGCAGGCAGTCCGGCATAAAGATCTGAAGGCCACGCATTGGCATCATGGGTACTGGAAAGTTCTGCTCCCTCGTCGTCCCATGTATCAAGCGCGTACTTTACAATGTCATGGCCAACAACACCTATGGCATGGATAAAGAGTTGGCCGGTAAAGTTGTCCAGATCAAAACGCTGGCGTATTTCCCGACTATCGATCGTGACCGCTGACGCGCCTTCGGCGAGGGTTTCATCCCATTCAGCCAAAACACCGCCATCATCGCTAAACAATATTAAATGGAGCGCAACACTTTCAGCGCCGTAACCCGACCAGTAATTTGCAGTGGAAATTCGCGTACGCGCACCCAAGTCATCACGCAAAAACGCAAAATTTGTCGCAAAATTCCGGCTGTCCAAATATGAGCGTTTGTTGGTCAGCAGCGCATCTTCCAGCCGAAATTCGTCAAAGCTAACGACACGACACCTTTCAGGGATCAGATGAGCGATGTGATCCTGCAATTTTGAAGAGTCGAAGGAGGCAATCAGCAATGTCGGCGCAGCACAATCCGGTAGGTCCGTCACCGGTTGCGCCGTCAGTCCTGCGACCAGGTTTCCGATGCGGGCGGTGTCCTGAACATAGGATCCAACGAAGTTAATTTCCGAAACATCATAAAATTCTTCAAATCCAGAGTAGAAACCTTGCGGGTCATAAATCGCAACGGGTCCTGAGCTGGATAGCATATCTAAAAAGCTGTGAGCTTTGCGTGCGGCGATAGGGTGACAAATAGCCTTGTAAAAGGAGTTTCCGCCTTTGACGTTGCTGAATGTTTCGATTGTTAATGGCATTTAAGCGGCTTTCTGACGCTCAGGCCGCCGGAAAGACAGATTTAACCCAGGCGGAGAATCGATGGCGTCTTTTCTCGCGCCGAACGACGCCTTCGTCGCGGACCCAATTGAGCTGGATAACGCGGCGTTCTCCCACACAGGTTTCGTGCCCGTGAAAGGAATGGTCATCGCGGCGAAACGCCAGTAGTGTCCCGGCTTCAGGGGGTACTTCAGCGGCGAAATTGTCAAGCGAGCTGTCGGAACGCAAAACCCTTAGCCGACCACCTTCTTGAGACCATTCGGTATTCATATAGATGAGCACTGTGATGAGTTTACTCTCGCTGTCATTATGAATTTTACCGTCTTTAGCCTGGCAGTGCCCGCGCGCCGTAACCATCGTCGGACGCCCATCAAGGCTCATTCCAAATTTTTCCTCAAATGCCTCGCGCACCATCGGTCCTTCCAGCTCGGAAATGAATTTTTCAAAGGCCGGTCCGTACTCCAGTTCTTCCAGCGGAAAACTGCCTGCTTTGTTGATTCGCGGGTAGTCCCGGTCAATCTCTGTCACGGCATCCGGCTTTATAAAAGCGGGGACAATCAGAAAATTGTATGGGTCATTCTCGAGCGGCGTAGCGTTGAATTTGTCGAAATTGATAGCCGACATCAGATGTTCCTGAACTAAAACGCATTAGACTATGACTGTCTTAATGGTGCGGCCAATAAATTTCAATTCTTATGGGAATCCCACGCCTGTTTGACAGCTTTTGCCGCAATAGTCATATCGTTCGTGCCTGTAGATTCCCAAATTTCAACCTGCCCGGTAAAGGGACGGGTTTTACCAGCAGATTCCATTTCATCATGGAAGCGGGAAAATTTCGCTGATCCACCCGTGAGTTGGTAAACATATACGGGTTTCTCAGTTGCGATAGCCTCAGATACCATGTTGACGGAATCACCGGTGACGACGAACGCGTCCGCATGAGCCAGTATACCGAAATAAGGGTTGTTGCCCGAACCATTCCAAAGATCGAAATTTTGTCCAGAAAGGTTGTTCTTGATGATTTGAATATTCTCGTCTCCAGATCGGCGGGACGGCGTGATCGCGAGACTGCCACCTGATTCCTCCGCCATTTTGCACAACATAGCGGAAAGTCGCTCCGCATCGTTTTCTGTAAAATGAAACGTTTTGTTGGTACCGCCGATAAGCACGCCTATTACCGGCCGGGGGAGTGAGCCATATTGTTGCGCATATTCCGAATGAGCTTCCTTAAGTCGGTCCTGCGTTACGCCATGCAGGGCTCCCGAAGTTTGCACAACGTTTTCGCCGGCGATCTGATCATGTTTTGGAACAATCACGAGGTCGAAGCGGTTGCGTCCAAATGTGGGATTCTGAAGTTGTATTGCAAATGTCGCCGCGTTGGCCTTTTTTATGCCAAGCGCCGGGGCCACCGTTTGCCGTCCTGTCGCGATAAGAATGTCTGGCCAGGGCGGCGCGAGTTGATCGCCAGCATCTCCTGCAGCGGAGAGCGGTGCTATCCAAAATTGAGGCGGTAATATTGACCATGGAAAGCGCGGGGCAATTCGCTTTAATTCCGGATTAAGCCCAAGTTTTTCGGCTAGTCCTACGCACTGACTTTCCATGCCGACTTTGCCATCTGTAAGAACCCAACAATGTAAAGAGCTTTCAAGCAAGGTATCTATCGGCCTTCGACGGTGGATCGAAAATTTCGGTCCATTGAAATATTATTTCTCATACTTATAATATAATTTCACAACAAAACCATACAGAAGAGGCGCGCGATGGTGCAGGTTAAGCTCGATCGGATCGATCTCAAAATTCTGCGAGATCTTCAAGATAACGGTCGTATGACCAATGTCGAACTCGCAAAACGCGTAGGCATATCTCCGCCGCCCTGTTTAAGGCGTGTACGCACGCTCGAACAAACCGACTGTATTCGAGGATATCACGCGGACGTCAACCCTGCAGCGCTCGGCTTCGGCGTAACCGTATTCGCGCATGTTGGCCTACATAGCCAGGCAGAGACTGATTTGGTCGCTTTCGAAGAGTTAGTGAAGAGTTGGCCAGAGGTTCGCGAATGCCACATGCTGGCCGGTGAAACTGATTTTCTGATTAAAATCGTTGCCACAGACTGGGATAGCTATCAGAAATTTTTGACCAGTCGTTTAACGCCAGCGCCGAACGTGAGTGTGGTTAAATCTGCACTCGCCATCAGGTCCGCTACCCACAGGCCCGGCGTGCCAATTGATATTGACGGCAGTTCTGCTTCAAAAGAGACGGTCTCTATTTAAATCGCACACCGATTATTTCGTAACCTTTGCTGCCACCGGGTGTTACGACCTCGATGGAATCTCCTACAGTTTTACCGATCAGGGCGCGCGCTAGGGGTGACGTGATCGATAGTCGGCCTTCTTTGATGTCCGCCTCATGTTCGCCAACAATCTGATAGGACGATTCTTCGTCAGTATCTTCGTCGGCCAGCTTTACTTTGGCGCCGAATTTCACAATTTTCCCAGACAGTTTGGAAACATCGATAACCTCCGCATTCGCGATCTTGTTTTCGATCTCGCTAACGCGTCCTTCGTTAAAGGACTGACGTTCTTTCGCGGCATGATATTCTGCGTTCTCCGAGAGATCACCGTGTTCGCGAGCGGTCGCGATGGCTTTAATAATTTCGGGCCGCTCAACCGTTTTGAGGCGTTTTAGCTCCTCTTCCAGCCGGGTATATCCGTCCAATGTCATGGGAACCTTGTCCATGGTTCACCCCTCTTGGTTTACAAAAAAACGCACAAGATCACCAAGCCCACAATCAACGCCGTGGACGGTGTTTCGTCAGTTCTTATCAGAACGAGTTACCAAGATAGGACTGTAGCGGCGCTACTTCAAGCGTTCCGGTGCGCAACGCTGCAATCGCTGCAACAGTGGCCCGCGCGCCAGCAACCGTTGTGTAGTAGGGAATACGGTTCATTACGGCAGTTTCACGAAGACTTCGACTATCGGAAATTTCTGCTGCACCTGCAGCAGTATTAAAGACGATATCAACTCTTCCGTCCTTCATCGCATCGACGATATGTGGCTGGCCGTGCATCACCTTATTGATGGTCTCGGCTTCCAGATTGGCGTCATGAAGGGCCTTTGCCGTTCCTTCTGTTGCCAGCAAATCGAATCCCATCTCTACAAGCTCCCGTGCGACTGCAACCATCGCCGGTTTGTCGGCGTCCTTTACGGAAAGAAAAGCAGTACCCGCTGTTGGTATCGATTGACCGGCGCCAAGTTGGGATTTTGCAAAGGCACGTGCGAAATCGACGTCCATGCCCATGACCTCGCCCGTAGATTTCATCTCCGGTCCCAGCAACGTGTCGATCCCGCTAAAGCGTGTAAATGGAAACACAGCTTCTTTAACCGCAACATGATTGCCATCACCTAAAACAGGATAGGATTTCAGTACGTCCGCGAGTGTTTCGCCGGCCATAATACGCGCCGCGGCCTTTGCAATTGGAACACCTGTTGCTTTGGCAACAAAGGGGACCGTACGACTGGCACGCGGATTGACCTCCAAAATATAGATATCGTCATTCTTCACCGCGTATTGCACATTCATCAATCCGATGACATTTAGGCTTCTCGCAAGTGCAATAGTTTGCCGTTCTATTTCCGCGATGGTTTCTGGTGGCAGCGAATGCGGCGGTAGCGAGCAGGCGGAATCGCCGGAATGGATGCCTGCCTCCTCGATGTGTTCCATGATGCCCGCGACATGAACATTTCCTTCTCGATCAGCAAGAGCATCTACATCGATTTCGATTGCTTCCCGCAAATAGGAATCGAGTAAAATTGGATTGTCTTTGGAAACCCAGTCGGCCTCTTTGAGGTACCGTTGAAGGGCGCTTTCGCCGAAGACAATTTCCATTCCCCGCCCGCCGAGTACGTAGGACGGCCGCATAACCACAGGAAAGCCTATGCGTTCGATTATTTCCTGTGCTTCGGCCTCACTGCTCGCCATGCCATTTTCAGCTTGCCGAAGCGCTAAATCGTGAAGGAGTTTCTGGAATCTCTCGCGATCTTCCGCGAGATCAATGGCATCCGGACTGGTGCCGAGAACAGGGATGTCCGCGGCTTCAATCGCCGCAGCAAGCTTCAAAGGCGTTTGCCCGCCGAACTGCAAAATTACACCAAGAACATTTCCATTGGATTGTTCGCGGCGCACGATTTCAATGACATCTTCTGCTGTGAGCGGTTCGAAATACAGCCGATCCGAAGTGTCGTAGTCGGTCGAAACTGTTTCGGGGTTACAGTTGATCATTATTGCTTCGAAGCCAGCCTCGCGCAGCGCATATACGGCGTGCACGCAGCAATAATCGAATTCGATTCCCTGACCAATCCGGTTGGGGCCGCCGCCAAGTATGATCACCTTCTGGCGGTCGCTCGGGTCAGCTTCGCATTCTGGCGGATTTAAGCCGTCCCCTTCGTATGCCGAGTACATGTACGGTGTCGTTGAAGGTATTTCCGCGGCGCAGGTATCGATGCGCTTAAATACCGGCGCGATTTTGAGCTTCTGACGTGCTTTCGCGACATCTGTCTCCTTTAAGCCGGTAAGCTCCGCAAGTCTTGCATCCGCAAACCCCATTGATTTGAGCCGTAACATTGCCTCGGGCGACTCCGGCAATCCGGACGATTTAACTGAAGTCTCCGCTGCAATGATGTCTTGAATCTGTTCGAGGAACCATGGGTCGTAATGACAGGCGCGCGCTATATCGTTCAGCTCAAGTCCATGACGGAATGCCTGCGCGATTACGAGAAGACGATCAGGTGATGGCACCGCAAGGGCGGCCCGCACGGCATCATCGTCCAATGGTTCGGATTCCTCAGCTCGGGAAATCTCAATCTCGTTGAGCCCATTCAGACCGATTTCCATGGACCGCAATGCTTTTTGCAGTGACTCTGTGAAATTTCGGCCAACAGCCATCGCCTCTCCGACAGACTTCATCGAAGTCGTTAGCAAGGCTTCAGCATCAGGAAATTTTTCAAACGTAAATCGCGGAACTTTCGTAACGACGTAGTCGATCGTTGGTTCGAACGAAGCTGGCGTCACACCGGTGATGTCGTTGATCAATTCATCAAGCGTGTAGCCCACCGCCAGGCGTGCTGCGACTTTTGCAATTGGAAAGCCAGTCGCTTTTGATGCCAATGCAGATGATCGTGATACCCGTGGATTCATTTCAATAATGACCATGCGGCCGTTTTCAGGGTTAACCGCGAATTGCACGTTCGAACCGCCGGTATCGACACCGATTTCGCGCAATACCGCAATCGATGCGTTACGCATGATCTGATATTCTTTGTCCGTCAGGGTCAGCGCTGGCGCGACGGTAATTGAATCACCTGTATGGATGCCCATCGGATCAACGTTTTCGATAGAGCAAATGATGATGCAGTTGTCGGCATGGTCGCGGACGACCTCCATCTCATACTCTTTCCAGCCCAGAACAGATTCTTCTATTAAAACAGAGTGTGAGGGTGAGGCATCAAATCCGCTGCGAACTATGTCCCGGAACTGCTCCCTGTTATAAGCGATACCCCCGCCGGTGCCGCCCAGCGTGAAGGATGGCCGGATGATCGCCGGCAGGCCCGTGAGTTCGAACGCCGCCCAGGCTTCCTCCATCGTCGTGGCGATTGCCCCCCGTGCACATTCGAGCCCGATTCCTTCCATAGCGACCTTAAAGCGTTCCCGATCTTCCGCTTTATCAATGGCATCCATGCTGGCGCCAATTAACTCGACGTCAAACTTTTTAAGCGTGCCGTCTTGCGCGAGCGCGAGCGCCGTATTGAGACCGGTTTGTCCGCCCATTGTCGGCAACAGCGCATCGGGTCGCTCTGCTTCGATAACGCGTGCAACGAATTCAGGAGTGATCGGCTCAATATAGGTTGCATGCGCCAGATCGGGGTCCGTCATGATCGTCGCGGGGTTCGAATTGACGAGAATTATTCGATAACCCTCCGCCTTGAGGGCTTCGCAAGCCTGGGTTCCGGAGTAATCGAATTCACAGGCCTGGCCGATAACAATCGGTCCCGCGCCGATGATCAGGATACTTTCGATGTCTGTCCGTTTAGGCATGTCTCAAACTATGGGTCGTCGCTTAAGGACGATGTTGCAGAACTTGATATATTCTAAAGTTTTTTCCACGACTCGGTGCGGCAAAGCAAGCATCGAGTCGTTCTTGGGTAAAAAAAGACGTAGGAGCAGATTCTTGGTGACTAACGAAGAGAATTTTCTTCTGCTTTTAGCTTTTCCAGCGTTGGACAGGTACTGGGCTTGCCCCGTCCTCTCAATGAAATCCGTCATCCGATGAAACTGGTTCGCGCTTGCCCGTTCAGGCAGGGGTGAACCGCTGGCCTCAATCACGGCAAGGGAGCAAAAACATGTTTTGGCTAAGTTGGCCGCAGTGATTACTGACTTTGTTGTTCGTCTATCGCGTAACCGGCGCCACGAACAGTCCGGATAAGATCTACCCGGCCGGGAACGTTCAACGCTTTACGGAGACGCCGTATGTGAACGTCGACTGTACGCGGTTCAACGAACACATCGCCCCCCATACGCGACCGAGAAGGCGATCCCGCGAATAGACGTAGCCGGGCCGCTCCATAAGGGTTGCCAGCAACTTGAAACAGGTTGGACTTAGCTGGATCAGCTTACCGTCGCGTGTAACTTTATGGGCATCCAAATCAATTGAAACACCGGCATATTCTTTTTGCGATACAGCGCTCTGCATTTCGCTGCGGCGCAGCAATGCGTTGATCCGGGCAATCATTTCGCGGGGCGAATATGCTCTTCAGTCTCGACTTTTGATAACGTTAGCAAATCGTTGATCAACCGAGTCATACGCTGCGCCTCTGATTCCATAATTTTTAATAATTTTTCAGTTGCTTCAGGGTCGTCCCGTGCGGGTCCTCGCAGCGTTTCGATAAATCCTAAAAGCGACGAAAGAGGTGAACGCATTTCATGACTTACGTTCGCGACAAAGTCAGCGCGCATTTGGTCTGCTTTCTTTGCTGCCGTGACATCATGAAGCGCGACCATCGCCCAGGCGGGGCTTGGTGACGTAAGGTCGGGTAAGCGCCAGACAATAAATTGATAATTGCGGGCGATGGGAAACGGCAAAAACATCTCGCGGCGTGTTCCAGGCATGCCGTTCAAAGAATCAACGATGGCGCTCTCGACATCTTCATTTTCGAGTGAATGTTCCATTTTGTTGCCAAGGGCGTCAGGGCCCAACAATTGTTCGGCGGCCCGATTGCTGTCGACAATGACCAGGTTTTCGTCAACCAAAAACACTGGATCAGGCAACCCATCGAGCATACTCGCATCGAGGGGGAGAATGTTATTCTCTTTATTTGATTCCGTAGCCATAACGGACGGACTGTATCATCAGTGTTCGAAAATGCACGAATTCCGGAATAGCTTTGTGCTCAATTGATGAAAATATATCCGCCGCCTAGGCGGCGCCTTCGATCATCCCGACAAACTCTTCGAACAGATAGTGACTGTCCTGTGGTCCGGGTGAGGCCTCCGGATGGTATTGGACTGAAAATATCGGTTTTCCGTCGACCCGAATGCCTTCCAGAGAGCCGTCAAACAATGAGCTGTGGGTTTCTCTGATGCCCTCCGGCAGGCTGTCCCGCATTACAACGAAGCCATGATTTTGACTGGTAATTTCAACCTTGCCCGATTTCAAATCCTTCACGGGATGATTAGCACCGCGATGGCCGAGATACATTTTCTCGGTTTCCGCGCCCAGGGCCAGCGACAAGAGCTGATGCCCGAGACAAATCCCGAATATTGGTTTTTCAGCGTCCAGCAGGTTTTGAATAATGGGAACGGCATACTGACCGGTTGCTGCGGGATCACCTGGGCCATTGGAGAGAAATATTCCGTCTGGCTTTCGCTCCAGAATGTCATCTGCGCTACAATCAGCCGGAACAACCGATACCTTGCAGCCTGCCGAAGCAAGACACCTTAATATATTGTGTTTGGCGCCATAATCGATAGCGACAACATGATGTTTTGGAGCGTCCTGCTCTTTATATCCTTCCGCCAGCGACCAGCGCGATTGAGACCAGTCATATGGCTGGGTGCATGACACCTCGGCGGCGAGATCCATTCCATTAAGTCCCGACCATGCGCTGGCTTCCGATTTAAGGGAGGTCAGATCAAACTTTCCGTCAGGCGCATGGCAAATTGTGCCGGTTGGCGCACCGCCATCTCTAATCCGGCGGGTCAACTGTCTTGTGTCCAGCGCGGTAAGCCCGACCATGTTGTGCGATTTCAGCCAGGCATCGAGGGGTTTGGTTGCGCGCCAGTTGGACGGGCTGGTGATATCCCGTCGGAGAATGAGTCCCTGGGCGGCGGGCGTCACTGTTTCGACATCCTCTTCGTTGGTGCCGACATTGCCGATATGCGGAAAGGTAAAGGTAATGATCTGTCCGGCGTAGGAGGGGTCTGTCAGAATTTCCTGATACCCCGTCATGGAGGTGTTGAAGCAAACCTCCCCGATCGCCGAC
>CEUL01003552.1_pt1 | contig 9864 bp, 7 predicted proteins | sample 427021 | NCBI WGS metagenome assembly CEUL01 (sample SAMEA2622800, study PRJEB7988) | marine metagenome | isolation source: saline water (ENVO:00002010), including | reverse complement strand
CTCATGGCGAGTCTCCCGATTCAGTGTTAAATTGGACTCCTACCAACCCCAACCACGTCGACTCAGACGGAGACTCACTACCAGATGGTTGGGAGGCAAGATACTCCTGCAACTGGCCCTCATCCAGTTCAGGAATAAATCCAATGAATGGCTCTGACGCACTAAAGAATCCGGATGGCGATGGTTTCGATGTAAATAAAAACGGGATCATCGATCAAGAAGAGGCCTTTGTTAACTGGTTAGAATATCACATGAAATCAGAAATCCTGCTTCAGAACTCAACTCACTCAGGAATGGAATATCCCGATAATTTCACCTCCACCCTGCCTCATCATTCATGGCAAGGTCTGGCAAATGAGGCATTCGGCGAAAGGACCGGTGACTACTACTTGTCACTGTGGGTTGGACTGCCTACAGAGGATATCGGTTCCGCTGATCCTCTAAATTCAGACTCGGATAACGATGGGATGCCAGATGGGTGGGAGATTTTCCATGCCAGGTGGAGTTTGTTTGATGATGACTGGACCCTAAATCCAGTTAACGGAGGTGACGGGCTAGGAGATCCGGATTTGGATGGGATGTCAAATTGGGAAGAGTATAATTCAATTAACAGCGAAATAAGTGAGTCAGACCCCTCTATTTCATCTCCTCAGTTCTACTTGACCGACGCGGCTGGAGCTCTTGTCGAGACTCCTTGGATCGGTGCTGAATCGTCACTATCATTCGGCCATTTTCTGACGCCAGAACAGGCTGGGTTAACAGGTACTTCATCAGACCCCAACAACCCTGATACTGACGGGGACGGTTTGTTAGATGGGATAGAAGTTATTTTTACCACTTGGAATTCCACTAACTCGGTATGGACACTAAACCCCCTAATTCCAAATCAGGGCGGGTATGACTCGGATGGAGATGGGGTTGGAGACTTAGTGGAATTGAATCTAACATCCAACCTACCGATTAATGGGGAAACCTATCCACTGGGCGTACCGACCTTTGGTGATGAAGCCCGGGAAATGGATAACTTAGCTTTCGAAAATAGAGTTTTTAGGATTTTATTCAGCAAAGAGGGGAGGGCTGACCTGGGGATGGACCAGTACCTCGAATGGAAGTCGGGGATGCCAGCAAAGCCGATGCTACAAGCAATATTCGGAATAACTGACCCCAAGGATCCAGATACTGACCGGGATGGAATGATTGATGGGTATGAGTACTGGTTCTCTGAATGGGATCTCGAGGAGAACAAATGGACTATGAATCCCCTCACCAACACCGATGTAGATTTTGATTCCGATGAGGATTCTTTCGACTGCAACGGGGACGGAGAGATTTCTGACTCGGAGTCATTCGACAATTTAGCTGAGTTCGACTCTAGGTGGTATGGAAAGAGGCTAGAAGTTGGGAACGTTCCAAATGGAACTACTGCGGTATCATACGGAAGAGACACTGTAAATGCGCTAATGGAGGAAGAGGGTCTGTCAAATTCAGCAGCATGGGGTCGGCTTTACTCAATATTCTCTACAAAGAGCTTGAAATCGTCTGAAAAGATGGGACTAATCAATCAGGAAGACCCCGATAATTTCAACAGATCCCTGATTGGCATCAGTGATCCAACAGACAGCGACTCCGATGGAGATGGGATGCCAGACGGCTGGGAATACTGCTATTCAGTATACTCGGAGATTCTACCTGTAAACTCACTACGTTGGTCGCTAAACCCCTTGAATCCTCTAGATGTCGATTATGATCCAGATGCAGACGGTTGGTTAGATAGGGATATTATAGATTCTCCAGCGATTCAGGGTGTTTGGGAGGATAGGTCCTTTTCTCCATTTTCAGCAGATCAGCAGTTTGGGAACGGAGCTAACTCCCTATATTTCACCAATATTATGGAATACAGAAATGGGACAGAGCCGCTGAATCCGGATTCCGACTCAGACTCTGTAATGATGTCGCCCGTTATTGTCAATGGAGTTGTCGTGGACTACCGCCAAGACATGAGCCTCTCAGATGGCAGAGAGATCTTCAAGTATGGAACAAATCCACTGGACAATGACACAGATGGAGACATGATGCCAGATTTCTATGAGTTCCACAGGGGCTGGAACGAGACTAACGATAATTGGTCTTCTTTTCTGAAAATTCAGGTTCAGTGGATCGAAGTGACGCCTCAGAATTGGAAACCTATACAGTTCTCCGATGGACAGATTAACAGGCCCCAATTAGATTGGACATGGTTCACCCATGATGCTACCGACCCCAGCGATGCTACTCAGGATGCGGATAATGACGGAGAATGGGATTGCTCTGGGGGGGTATGTGATTATGTTCCATACAACAACTTCCAGGAGTACTACGCAGTTGTAAACGCCACCCTTTCTTCCCCTTCAATAGTCAGGGCATCAGCCCTCTTTGACTGCTCAGGTGAAGATGTCGAAGAGTGGTGGCAACTTCGTGAGACCCTCCTTGGAGCCTGTACAGGATCCAATACTGCCGACTCAAATTATCTCAAGATTAACAGGATAAATGACGAGGACATGCTATATGCATTAATTATCGACGACAATGATGTCTCATACCAAGATGTGAACTCTAGTAACGATGTAACCATGGTTAACGGGGCTTGGACCGACGAGTTCAACAGGATTGCAGGAGATCAATTCCACCTTCCAAACATTGGCCTAGGTGAGTATGCCTATGGATGGTGGAATCTGGACATTGACGGGGATTTAGTCGCAGATGGTACAGATCCTACGAATTGGGATACAGATGGGGATTGGTTGAACGACTTCTTCGAGATAGACGATGACCTGTTGGATGGGATAAGGGGGAATAGCGGTTCACCAATTCGCTATGATGACAGAACATCTTAACTCTACATTTCATTTGCTACCTCCTCCCCTCACGGAATCATGGAAGAAGGGAGGGCTGTTCCCACTCCGAACTCGGAGGTTAATGAGAAGTTGTTATTCCTCAGGGAAAATATGGTTCATCTAACAAATCAGCTAAGTATGCCAATAATCGAGGTCGCGTTGGTAGTCTCAAAATACATCAGAATTGTGCTGGAATCTCTCGAGAATGCCGCAGATATAGCTGGAGAGGAACTCCCACCGGCTATTTTGAATCCATTACCAGTTGATTCTGATAAAGAAAACACCGAACTAACTGGAATCGAGTCATTCCCTCTAGAGAAGCTAATTGACAGGGTGGATAACGATAGAATGGACATTCTAGATACGATGGTTAGGACGATTCTGAATGAGAGCCAAATGGAATTTGTTCCAGCCTTGCAGGAGCTTAGAGATTGGGAATTCGAAATAAGGAAACAACTCTACAGTGCCTCCAGTCCAGGTGCCCTTTTCAGTCCACTTTCCCTGAGAGATGATTTCTAGTCAAGGCTATTCTGAGATGAAGCTACAATCCCACTAGAGATCCACCAGGCGTCAGCAATGGACCATACGAATAAGAACGGCCAGAGAAAGGCAGGGATTAATGGAAACTGGATTAAGAACCACTCTCCAGCCTTTCTGTGTTGCCTGTTGAAATGCTGTCCAAGGAATAGAAAAGGCACTAGTGAGAGAGCTACTGCAAACAGGGGCCGCACTGCCCCCCATGGTCCGATTCCACCGCTAAGCTCACTCCAGATCGCAGACACGACCCCAAGAGGCCTGAAACCCTGTTTTTCGGAGGTCTCAATCTGTACCACGTACTCTTCCGCCACAGTACCTGCGAATATTATGAGGGCATGAATTTGCCGACTATCCTAAACCCGAAGATGAGAACAATGGACAACTTGCATGATGCCAGAGTAGTACAATAATATCAAGGAGTCCGTACTTAGGCTAGATGGCTCTCATGGTGATTGGAACCATTCCGCGGCATCCCCATCGGAGCTCATAGAATACTCGTCGCCTACTACCCTAGGGACTTTTTCTCTTCCAATGTGCCAAGTCTGTTGTTCCAGCCATATCTCTATGTCACTTCCCTCCAATGTGACTTCTATCAATCCTCCAAGTGCATTTTGCTCCAGTACGAAGGAAACCTTCCCAATAGAGGCAGATTGTCTAGAGAGATAGAACACCGTCCCTCCCTCGTGGGCCTTCATTGCCATGGCATCCAGTGCGGTGTCTAGTACTCTATTTTCCCTAAGGATTGATAGAAAACCGTCAATTGACTGAATTTCTGCAGAAACCACCTCAGAACTTCTTGTCACAGGAAACGAGGATCTCCCTGGGAAATTACTAGGTTCCCAGTCAGGAAAAATTGACGTGATAGAGTCTTTGACCTTATCCGGATTGTCATGACTTCGTATTACAGTAGAAACCCGCACCTTGGGATCCATACTCCTCCGAATTACTGGACATTAATAGTGATAACCAGACTTGTCCATTTCTCACGAAAATTCAAACCATTTCCAACTCACGTTTGTACATGGTCCAACGTTCTGGCCTAGTTTCACTTGCACTAATTATGATCCCAAATATTATAGTAATTGCATTCAGGACACTATCCCCTGAACTAGATGAAGCACTTGTAAATGACGATTTAGGGGAAATCCTGACTCATTTATTTGCTACCGCATTTGGGATAATTCTGGCCTTCAGATACTCCCGAGTGCGTGATCACGAATTCCGTCGCTCTAAGGCCATAGATGCCCTATCTAGAACCTACAAAATGGAAGATAAGGGCCTCTGGGAAAAGGGGGAAGTGGCTATTCAGAGGCTAGAGGCCAGGGCGCATTCCGACTTCAAAGGGAGAAAGGCCTCACGCTCGAGGATGAGGATGCAAGGCAGTGTAGGACAACTCAATAGAGAATTGGAAGAGTTAGAACACAATGAAGATGACTCTGAATATTCTGTTCGTGTGGACGGAATTGAAATCGTCAAGGAAAGAAAGGAAGAAAAAAAATTTTCCGAGAAAAAAATTTCCGAGTTAGTAGCGAATTTCTTCTATTCCTTGGTCGATAAATCAGCCAACAAGAGAGCGGATAAGAATAAGCAAGAATTAAAGAAAAAACAATCCATTACGAATGATAGAATCGAAAATTTTCAATCGTTTAGCTCTACTGGAGGCTCTCAGTGGGTGATTCCAGATGGTACACAAAGGAAAACAAGATTTTGCAACTCATGTTCTACATATAACGATGCAGTTTCGGATTATTGCACATCATGTGGTTCTTTCATGAGTTGATAGGGAACGGTTGATATGACTCCTTTCAGGGCCTGAGTCGGGCCTATGTCTGGTAAGCGAGACTATTACGATGTTCTTGGCGTTTCCAAGGATGCTTCTGATGACCAAATAAAACAGTCATTTCGTTCATTGGCTAGAAAATACCACCCAGACAAGAACCCCGATGACGCCGAGGCCGAATCTATGTTCAAGGAGATCCAAGAGGCATATGCAATACTTTCCAATTCAGAAGAAAGGAGGAAGTACGATGTCTTTGGGCACGAAAGACCAGGAGGATCACCATTCGGGTCTCGCGGCTTCCAGGGCGTGGATATCAACTTCGATGACCTCTTCGGAGGAGGTTTTGAATCGATTTTCAGTCAATTCTTCGGTGACCAGCAGCAAGACAGATCACGTGGATCCGACCTCTTGGTAAGGCATTCAGTCCCGTTTCAGGCTGCCATGAATGGTTTGGATGATGATCTAGAAATTGAAGTACTGAAGAATTGCCATTCATGCAATGGCTCCGGATCAAATATCGAAGGCGGATCTAGAACTTGCCCCTCTTGCGATGGAAGGGGTAGGATAGATGAGATTTCGATGATCGGTCCATTCAGACAACGAGTAAGGAAGGATTGCGCACCATGCAGGGGTTCTGGGAGGCTTGTAACTGACCCCTGCTCCGAATGTAAGGGAGATGGTAGGTCATTGCAATCAATTCAGGTAAAATTCTCTGTTAGCCCGGGAATCACGTCGGGCAATCGTCTTAGAATGCGAGGTCAGGGAGAAGCTCCAAACTCTCTAAACGGACATCCAGGAGATCTATACATCGAGATAGAGGTACAAAAACACCAATGGTTTGAAAGAGACGGAGCGGATCTTTTGATGGCACTTCCGCTGAGTTTCGCTGACCTAACACTGGGCACTACAGTAGAGATATCCCACATCGATTCTGAAAATCTGAAAATAAAGGTCCCCCCTAGCTCTAATCCGGGCGAAACAATCACCATTCACGGAAGGGGCTTGCCCTTCAATGGAAACTCTTCCAGAAGAGGTTCAGTTACTGTAGTTCTTAGACTTCAATCTCCAAAAAAGACCACTCGTTCTCTCAGGAATAAGATCAAAGAGATCAGAGCTGAACTTGAAGAATCAATTCCTCCGATAGAAGAGAGAATTAGGGAGGAAGCCAACTCGAGAAGGAGCCGTTAGAGTCATTCTTCCTCCATTGCTATGGTCTTTGCTGGAACCGCTGCAATCGGGCTCCCATCAACAATTCCTGAGATGTGTATTTCTGCCTCCGGGGCTTTACCAAAAACCTCTAACCGAACAAAGGTAGTGGTTTTCTCTTCCAGGTTTCCGATGTATATTTCGTCATCTTGGAACATCATTTCAGGAATTACACTGTCAATTTTTATCGGCTCCCCAAGCGGAGTGTTGATTCTAATCGCCGCCATTTCCCATTTTGACCGATTTGTCTTAATTCCGATTAGAAATGATCCGGAACCCCCACGGACTCGCCACAATGAAATATCTATATTTTCCGTGAAATGTCTTATTTCTGGTTTTCCAAATTCTTTAGAAATTGCATTCCAAGAATCTCTACCTAGAGTTGAGAGTGCGTCATTAATCTCCTCTAAATCTATGCTGCTTCTATCGGCGGAGAATCTTTCTCTCAGTAAAGTCAAAACCTGTATCTCACTCTCTTCAAACTCGCTGTTTCTAAAGGACGAAGGTAGTATATTTTCCCTATTCCACCATATAACTACAAGCATCGGAAGAATTAGGAATAAACCAGCGAATACATAGAAAGGAGCGAACAACCGAGACAGGTCCACATACTCTCCTGATTCATCGAAGTTTCCCATGTTCCTTATGACGAATCGATAATCCACTTCTTCCTCGTAACTTCCTAGTCTCTCCAGTCGTATTACATGGAATCCTTGATCGAGTGAAATCTCGCCCACGTCCTCGTTGGCATACTCTTCTATTGACCAAGTACTTTGATTGAGTCTTTGAATGCTGATGCTTACCGCGTCGTTACCAGATACAGAGAATCTAATTGTTGTCCAGTTTGAGGATGAAATCTCAATGGCATACAGGTCAACAGAGTCATTCAATTCGAAGGTTCCTAGGATGGTAGAATTATTTTCTGGCAATATAATCCAATTGGCACCTATTCCTTCTGAACCCCATATTGTTTCGGGCGCGTCTAAGTCCTCTTCAATCAGAAACTCCGAATCGGCAACAGCACCCTTTGTCAAGGAAATCAACGCAAATATTGCTATAGAAATCGCGAGATGCTGGCCCTTCACAGTTACCGCGAGAACAACTAGGTCTTAGAATCCTTCAAGCGAAATGCTTCAATCGATAGCCGATGGAAGAGCGGCCCATAGCTAGGAGCACTATCTCTAGAGATAGGTTCTCCAGACTATTCTCTATTGGAGATCGGAATTCTCCCGAATCATATTCTCCATGTCTCATCGTGAGCGAAAATGATCCCGAATTGCCAATTTCCATCGCTCCGTTGAATCTGAAATTAGATAACTCTGTGATTCCTTCTTCTATGGAAGTATCTACACGTGCCAAATTATGCTACCCATTCGATAGAAAAGACACATGGAGTGCTTCTCAGGGCTTATCCCTTCCACCCAGCCTAATTGAATCAAACTCTGGCGAATTCCCCTCTGGAGCGGAGTTTTTACCAGTAACTTGGAGTTCACTGCACCATGACTCATCCTTGCTAAAAACCAGCTTCCAGCCTTCCATAATTGCATTAATGGATGCCCCACAGCTTTCGAAAAATACCGGTTTGATTGAAACTGCACTCTTTACCCTCAGAACACATTTCCCATCCTCATTGATTTGGGCCCCTGGGATATCGGGCCCTGACAATTGCGCACTACTTTCTTGGATGGGGGTAGACATTTTTGATCTGGCTAGATCCAGACAAGCCTCGTCACTCGGCGTACTACTGACTGAATCCGGACCAAGAATCCCTGAGCCTTCAACCAAGGAGGACTGTTCGATGGTCTCCCAGTGTCAAATGTGGACCAATTCAATTTCATCAACTAGGTCTGCAATTAGAGCAGGTTCATTGAGGGAGTTAGCAGAACTTCAGAGTAAATCTAGTCCTAGGTCCGTGGAGCATCTTAGGCGGCATGATCAACTTACTCTCGAGAAGTCTGGGAAACTAGGTATGACACAAAGCTCAGTACAGATTGGAACACAATTAAGATGTCACTCATATGAAAGTAGGAACGATGTAACAATCCGTCTTTGGAGGGAGGAGATTTCAGAGAAATATGTGCCCCCAATGAAGATGAGAGAGGTTTTGGTTTTACTTCCTTGTTCTGCCAAGAAGCCCTACAGGCTATCAAAAAGCCACACCAGATTTAGGAAATCAATAGGCAATCGTAGAGTGCATGAGATAATGGTCACATCCCCTCTGGGATTAGTCCCTAGGGAATTGGAGGATATTTGGCCTGCTGCACATTACGACATCCCTGTAACTGGAGACTGGGATGAAGATGAACTATCGATAATCAGGCAGATGCTAAGTAGACTCGTTGAAAGGGTAGGCTATTCCTCTATTGTAAATCACTCCGGAATAGAAACTGGCTTGCTTGGAATAAATGAAATCGATACTAGGAAGGGGGAATCAGCGGGGTCAAAGGACTCCCTAGCTAGATTGAAGGATGCCGTATCTTATTCGTTCGAAAATGGGCTTGGGGAATTAGATTTCAGCCCCAGAGAGGAGAAGCTGAAATCTATATCTAGGTTCAAATTAGGTTCTGATGAATGGTTAGATGGTTGTCAGATACGAGGGAGGCCACCAATCTTCACCATCACGAAGGATGGAGAACAGATGGCAAAATGGGACCCTCGAAGGGGTAGATTCCTATTCTCAAAGGCCAGCCTCAAGAATCTGTGGAGCCTCGGCATACTTAGAAAAGTCGAACTTATCCCTGGAATTAAATGGTCTGGGGACATCTTCCCGAACATGATTGAGGATTATGACCCCTCTATCCTTCTGGGCGACGAACTGGCTGTAATTCAGGAAGGGGAACTACTGGGCTCTGCTAGGGCAGTTGCACCGGGGTGGGAATGGCCGTTTGGACCGGGAAAACTGGCAAAGTCGAGACATAGGCTTTGATCCAATATCAATGCCATCCACGGCGTAGCGGTTAAAGAGGGACAGCAGGTCGCTGGGCTCCTGAGGAATACAATTGTCTAGGATGCATAGTAAGGGAAAGGGGGCCAGTGGTTCCAGCAAACCCCATTCTCAGACTCCTCCTGAGTGGTCAAACTCTGATAAGAAGGAAGTTGAGGAACTGATTCTTCAGCTCTCTGAAGAAGGATACTCAAACGCATCAATTGGCACCATACTTAGGGATAAACATGGAGTTCCTAACGTAAGGCTGGTGACCGGGGAGAGAATTTCTCAAACTCTGGAGAGGCTGGGGAAGTCCGGAAAGCTCCCGGAAGATCTCATGAGCCTGATGAGGAGGGCCCTGAGATTGATTGACCACCTCTCACAGAATTCCAAGGATATCCACAATAGAAGGCAGCTAGAACTGTGTGAATCCAAGATTAGACGCCTTTCTAGATACTACAGGGAGAGCGATCAGATTGACTCAGATTGGACCTACAAGAGGGACCAACTAAGGCTAATGGTCGAGTAATCACTAGAGATTT
>CEUL01146530.1_pt1 | contig 9887 bp, 10 predicted proteins | sample 427021 | NCBI WGS metagenome assembly CEUL01 (sample SAMEA2622800, study PRJEB7988) | marine metagenome | isolation source: saline water (ENVO:00002010), including | reverse complement strand
TATGCGGAGTTCTCCCGAAATCGCGAACGCCTTAAAGCTGCACGCAATGAAATCGCAACCTGTGGAATCTCAGGTGCCGTTGGAACCTTCGCCAACATTGATCCGGCTGTTGAGGAACATGTTGCTAAGAAAATGGGCCTCGTTCCGGAAACCGTCTCTACGCAGGTGATCCCTCGAGACCGACATGCAATATTTTTCTCTGTTCTGGCGGTGATTGCGTCGTCTGCAGAGCGGCTAGCTGTGGAAATACGACACCTGCAACGCACAGAACTCCGAGAAGCAGAGGAATTTTTTTCTCCGGGTCAAAAAGGCTCATCCGCCATGCCGCATAAACGCAACCCTGTACTGACTGAGAATATCTCCGGATTGGCGAGGCTCGTGCGATCTAATTGCATTCCGGCGATGGAAAATGTTGCGTTATGGCATGAACGCGATATCTCGCACTCCTCGGTCGAGCGCATGATCGCCCCAGATACGACGATTACGCTCGATTTTCTGCTTGCCCGTCTGACCACGGTAATTGAAAATCTCATTGTCTATCCGGAGCAGATGCAGGCAAACTTGGAGGCCCTCGGAGGTCTTGTCTTTTCACAGCGTGTTCTGTTGGCCCTTACTCAAGCCGGCATGAGCCGCGAAGATGCCTATGTTGCAGTACAACGGAATGCAATGGATTCCTGGTCTAATGGAACCTCTTTCCTCGACCTACTCAAGTCAGACAGCGAAGTGTCCTGTCTGGTGGACAACGCGGCACTGGAAGAGATGTTTGACCTTGGCTACCACACTAAAAATATCGATACTATTTTCGGACGCGTCTTCGAATAGAATTCGAGATTAGCAGATCTAGCTATTTTCTGCATTAATCTGTCGAGTGGCTTCATCCATCAGACGAACCATTTCATTCCGCAGGGTCTGCTCGTCCATCTCGATCCCCTTGCTAAGGAAATCCGCCAACACCTTACGAAACACATCCTCGTCACCAGGTTCCTCAAAGTCAGCCAATACTACTTCTTTCGCATAATCTAGAGCTTGATTATCCGGCATACCAAACTGTTCCGCCGCCCAAAGACCAAGGAGTCGGTTACGGCGAGATGTTACACGGAACAGGTTTTCCTGATCGCGCTTGTACTGCGTTTCGAAACTTTTTTCGCGTTCTTCAAATCCAGACATTTCTGCCTACCAAGTCTTGAAAAATAATTTTGTATAGATTGACGCACAGCCGCACCATGTCAAGTTACTCATTCCGAGTATAGCCCTTACTTCCTTAACCTGTTATCGAGACGGAATGTGCACTGTTATTATCTTAAGGCGTCCGGACCACGATTGGCCTGTTCTGATAGCGGCAAATCGCGATGAAATGGAGAAACGTCCATGGGACCCACCTGCACGCCACTGGCCGGACCGAGAAAACGTCGTTGCCGGGATTGATCGTTTAGCAGGTGGCACCTGGATGGGGGTTAACGAACAGGGAATAGTCGCGTGTATTTTGAACCGCCATGATTCACTGGGGCCCAGTCCAACTCACCGATCTAGAGGAGAAATCGTTCTTGAGGCCCTAGATCATGCCGACGCAGCGGATGCCGCTAAGGCCCTTGTCGGTCTCGACGGTCGCAGCTATCGCTCGTTCAATTTGGTTATAGCGGATAATCGAGATGCATATTGGCTGCAGGGGCTTGGCGCTGCCGAAAGCGGTCATATAAAGCTCACCGAGCTTTCAGAGGGACTTTCAATGCTTACGGCGTTCGATCTGAATGACAATGCATCAGGTCGAGTTAGACACTTTATGCCCTTATTCCAAGCCGCAGCTGAACCTGATGTTGACGGAGGTGACTGGTCCGAATGGCTGAACCTACTCGCCTCAACCGACCACGGCTCGGATACAGATTCTCGGGATGCAATGCGGATTGAGACCGATACGGGATTTCGAACGTTATCGAGCAGCCTTATGGCGCTGCCTTCTGTTGAATTTCAAGACCGGAAGCCGGTCTGGCTTTTTGCAGATGGTGCGCCGGGTGACGTATCCTTCAATCCAGTTGAGCTATGATACTCGACGAAACACGTCCGCCGCTAATTTTACTCAAAGCGGTGAAATCGTCCTACCCTCGCCATTGACCACCCCCGCGGATCCGCTATATCTGAACGTTGAGAGTACTTAGTTTCGTGCCCGAATTTATGGAGAACCGAGGCAGAAAATGGCTCGCCGCCGACGCATATACGAGGGCAAGGCAAAGATCCTTTTCGAAGGGCCGGAGCCTGGTACTCTGGTCCAGTATTTCAAGGACGACGCTACCGCCTTCAACAATAAGAAGCAGGGAATTATCACAGGCAAGGGCGTACTGAACAATCGGATCTCGGAACACCTCATGATCAAATTAAGTGAGATCGGTATTCCAACGCATTTCGTGCGCCGGCTTAACATGCGCGAACAGCTGGTTCGTGAGGTGGAGATTATTCCTGTGGAAGTAGTGATTCGGAACATCGCCGCTGGATCTTTGACAAAGCGCTTTGGTATGGAGCAAGGATCACCCCTGCCTCGGTCGATCGTAGAATACTACTACAAGTCAGACGAGCTAGACGACCCAATGATTTCTGAGGAGCACATCACGGCTTTCGGGTGGGCAACAGCCCAAGAAATGGATGAAATCATGCATATGTCGTTACGGGTCAATGACTTCTTAAATGGTCTCTTCTTGGCAATCGGTATTCGGTTGGTTGACTTCAAATTAGAATTTGGTCGCTGGTGGAACAATGATGAAGTACGCATCGTTCTGGCCGACGAAATAAGCCCTGACAACTGCCGCCTTTGGGACGTCTCTACCAACGAGATCATGGACAAAGATCGGTTCCGGCGAGATCTCGGAAAAGTGGAGGAAGCATATCAAGAGGTTGCCCGGCGCCTCGGAATCCTTCCTGAAAGCGGAACAGTCGGGGATCTAGATGGTCCATCGGCAATGCAATAAAATTCGTAATAATTCCATTGCCTAGTCCCAAAACCTTTAATACCGGACCCGTCTTTCTGATAGTCTTGGCTGCTATCACCACACTGATGCCGTTATCTCTACATCTTTTTTTTCCGGCTGTACCGTCGGTTAAGGACGATTTCAAAACTACCGAAAGCATAGCCAATCTAACAGTTAGCTTACCGCTGTTTGTGATGGCATTTGCATCTTTAGTGTATGGCTCACTTTCCGATCGATTGGGTCGCCGAACCGTTTTATTGGGCGCCATTGCATTGTTTGTTTCAGGTTCTATCGTTTCTGCGCTGGCCGATCAGATCTGGATTCTGATCGCGGGTCGCATTCTCCAAGCGGCCGGTGGTGGTGGCGGGCTTGGGCTGGCGAGAACTATAGCCCGAGATGTGTTTGGAGCCGACAAATTAATGAAGGTTTTATCATATCTGACGATGGCTTACGCGATGGGACCAATGATAGCCGCACCGATTGGCGGTTTTTTAGTAGATCAATGGGGCTGGCGCAGTTGCCTAATCTTGGCTGGCGCTTTTGGCGTCCTGATCGCAATCTTATGCTGGTTACGGATGTTCGAAACTCAGGAGAATACCGTCTCCTCTGGCGCTAGAATGAGCATTTTTCGAAGTTATATTAAGCTGTTAGGAAATTTTAGGTTCACTTCGTTCGTTCTACAATCTGGTTTTACCTCATCAGTATTCTTCACAATGGCGGCAGCCAGTTCATTTCTGATGATCGACTACCTCGGGCGACCAGCATCAGAATACGGAATGTGGTTCATTTGCTTCCCAGCAGGTTTTCTAACGGGATCACTGATATCCAGCCAGATGTCCGGCCGGGTCCGTATAGAAACGATGGTTCTAATTGGCAGTATAATAATGACCTTAGGAGCATTGACTCAAGTTGGGTTTATTCTGGTTGGTGTAATCACGCCATTGACGATCTTTTTACCAGGATACTTCGCGATTATGTCGCAGGGAATTGCGCTCCCCAGCGCACAGGCTGGCGCAATAAACACCGCGGGAACGCTTGCCGGTACAGCGGCCGGCATAGGAGTTTTTATCCAGCTTTTCGCTGCAGGTATCTCGACGCAGATATATGGACTTATCGCAAACGGAACGCCCTATCCGATGGCTTTGGTCGTTTCAGTCTTGACGATATGTACATTAATTGTCGGAGTTATTCCATTTATGACAAGAGATAGAGGATCTTCAACGTGACATAATTTCAGAAGTTTAGGCCCATCTGCCAAAATGCTTTTTCAAGCCGCGTCGCCTGGATGAAGTTCGCAGCTAAGTCATTGAACCTAGCATCCGCTCCCTTGGACTTTCCAAGACGATCCAGCTGCGTAACGGCGCCGCTGGCTACCCCCTGGTACTCATCGCCCGCATACATTTCAATCCATGAACGATACGGATTTCCCTCCATAACCGTAGATCGGTCGGAAGCCAACGCCGTACCAATTTCACCATACCCGACAATACATGGGGCGAGTGCTACATGCAGATCCAGCAAGTCTCCCGCCATACCACGCTCGAACACGTACCGGGTATAGGCTGTCGTTTCGATCGCTTCTGGCGCGGATTCCATTTCTGCCTCCGTTAACCCCCAGTCTTTGCAGTACCTAACGTGTAGGTCCATTTCAACATCGACAATCCCTGATAGGGACGTCGTTGCGCTACGGATTTCGACAAGGTTATCGGCCTTAAACGCGGCCAGCGCCCAGGCTCGAGAAAATTGAATTAGAAACAGATAATCTTGGATGAGGTAGTGACGAAAAGAGTTTTCCGGCAGTGAACCGTCTGCAAGCTGACGCACAAAATCGTGTCCGACATACTGTTGCCAGTCGTCACTGCAAACAATTTTTAGGCGATGAAACAGAGAATTATCTTGGACGGTCATAGAAAAAATTTTCGCCTCACATCTGGTTATTGGTCGATCTCGGCAAAATAAGTTCCATCCCGTCAAGTTCGTCCGTTACAACGATCTGACACCCCAACCGGGATGTAGGACGTACACCCGAGGTGAGGTCTAGAAGATCCTCTTCCTCAACCGAGGGATCTTGGAGCTTATCGAAATTCGCCTGCCCAACGATGACGTGGCAAGTAGAACAGGCCATCACACCCTCGCAAGCGCCTTCGATATCAATCTTATTATCCCAAGCCGCCTGTAGCACACTAGTGCCCGACTCAACATCAACGGGCATCTCGATTCCAGCGGCAGTCTTAAAAACAATCCGCGGCATATTCCTACCCCAAGGGGTGCGATGAACTCGCACGTTCGAAAATCCGTCCCCATTCAGCCACGAAGCGATCGATGTCCGCCTCGCTTGTATCCCACCCAAGACTTACGCGCAGAGCACATAACGCGTCGTCGTCCGGAACACCCATGGCGGTGAGTACGTAAGGCGGCTCTATTCTTCCGGCCGAACAGGCAGATCCCGCGCTGACCTCTATGCCAGCCAAATCGAAAGATATCACCTGTGTATCAGAGGACACCCCAGGCATCATAAGTTTAGAGGTATTGGGTAATCGGTGAGCCCGGCCACCAAAAATCCGTGTCCCCGGGGTGGTTTTAATAATTCGCCTTTCCATCTGATCGCGTAGATCTGCGATGTTGGAATATCCCTCCATGCGTTCTAGGGCAATTTCCGCAGCGCGACCAAGCGCAATTATGTGTGCAACGCTCTCTGTACCACCGCGTAGACCACGTTCCTGTCCGCCGCCCCGTATCAGGCAGTCGGCACTTTCCGGCGTCCGAAGGACAAGTGCGCCAATCCCCTGGGGACCGCCAAATTTATGGCCGGTCATAGCCATTGTGTCTGCTCCAAGTGCACCGAAATTTACGGGGACTTTCCCGACGGCTTGCACGGCATCACAATGAAGAAGAGCACCATATCGGTGAGCAATCTCGGCTGCCTCAGCAACAGGCTGTAGTACGCCGGTTTCGTTGTTTGCCAGCATCAGCGCAACCATCTGCGGCATCTCTGCCATCGCTAGCATCGATTCTAGCTTTGACAGATCCACCACACCATCACTATCTACCGGAACCTTTTGGGCACCCGGGCAGGCATCCAACACAGCCGGATGTTCCACGGCGCTGACAAAGGTCCGCAATGGGTCACACGGCTGCATAACCTGGTTATCCGCCTCCGTTCCCCCGCTGGTGAACACCACTTGACTGGAATCCGCACCGATAAGCGTCGCCAGCTGCCTACGCGCCTTTTCGACCAAATTTCTCGCATTGCGGCCGGCGCCATGAACTGATGAGGCATTTCCCACTGACACCATCGCATCAGCTAGTGCCTTGATCACCTCGGGCCTAATTTTGGCCGTTGCGTTATGGTCAAGATAGATACGGTCGCTCATAAATGCCTCAAATCCGCGAGCCTCTGAAGCGTAGCGGTAGAAAAGTTCTTCCTCAGTCCTCGTAAAGCTTGAAAACGCTACCCGCGATCGTGCTATATTCCGCCGGCTAAACATCCGACCTGTATGAATTTACCTACTGTATTAGTGCCAAGGCCTCTAATGCTTAGGAATTTACGTCCCGGGACGGGTTAGTCAACCAGCACCGGAAACGCCCCGAAGGGACGACAAACCGGTTTTAATCTTAACTGATAGGAAAATCTCGATGCCGGAAATCATTTTTAACGGACCCGAAGGCCGGCTTGAGGGCCGCTATCATCACAGCAAGCAAGAAAACCCTTCGATTGCCCTGATGCTTCATCCTCATCCAGAATACGGTGGATCGATGAATAATCGTGTCATTTATCAAATGTACCACTGTTTTGTCCGCCGCGGGTTCTCCGTGCTTCGATTTAATTTCCGGGGGATCGGACGTTCTCAAGGTGTATACGACGAAGGTATTGGAGAACTCTCGGATGCAGCCGCAGCGCTCGACTGGCTACAATCTGCCAATCCAGACGCACCACAATGTTGGATAGGAGGATTTTCTTTCGGCGCTTGGATCGGGATGCAACTCCTGATGCGCCGCCCCGAGATTACGGGCTATATTTCTGTCGCTCCGCCGGCCAACCTATACGATTTTTCATTCCTCGCCCCCTGCCCGTCCTCCGGTTTATTTCTACATGGGGACGAGGACAAAGTGGTCCCGATGGAATCTGTTGGCGCCCTAGCCGAAAAACTCTCCCACCAGCGGGAAATCACTATCGATTATAGAATCATCGAGGGTGCTGACCATTTCTTCAACACGAGGGTCAACGAGATGACGGAACAAATCGAAGATTATCTCGATCAGGTAATCATCGGCGTCAATCCAGTTCAGGCAGATATTCCGGCGGAAGAAGAGCTACAATAGCGCAGGCATTTATTCAGCGGCTAAAACTTGATAAAGTTGACCCCGGGTTCGGGCCGCTCTTATAAAGATTGAATGACTGGTTTTACGCTACGAAAGCTGCATGATTCTCTTGGCGCTGAGGTACTTGGGCTTGATCTTTCAAAGCCCCTTACTAACAACACGCGTCAAGCATTGGTGCAGGCATGGCTTGATCATCTAATCCTATTGTTTCGCGGCCAAGAGTTGACAGCTGAAGCACAGCGTGAATTCTGCGCCCAGTTCGGAAAACTTGGGGGACGACTTAGAAAGGCGGAAGATCGACCAGAAGGCCACGATGCCGATAACATTATGCTAGTCACAAATATCCGAAAGAACGGAGTGCCAATCGGATCTCTGCCCGATGGCGAGATGTTTTTTCATCACGATAAGTGTTATTCGGCAGAGCCGGACTGGGGCACCATACTTTATGCAATGGAGGTTACTCGGTTCGGCGGACACACTCTATTCGCTAACATGTACGATGCATGGGACACGCTACCGAACGACCTTAAGGGGAAAATAGACGGTCGGCAGATTCTGCACATATATAAATACCTACCGACGGAACCAGTCGATCTAACCGATGGGATTGAAAAATTCGATCATCACTGGCAACCCATTGTGGTTACCCACCCGAAGTCCGGTCGCCGCGCACTCTATGTAAATGAATTGATGTCGGCGCTTATTGATGGATACAGTGAGGAAGAGAGCCGGGAGATCATCGACCGGCTTAACGATCACGTGAAGGCGGCTAACGTGATATACGACCATAAGTGGCGACGGGGCGATCTTATGATGTGGGATAATTGGTGCACTATGCATGCCCGCACCGACTTCCCTCGCGACCAGACCCGCATGCTAAGACGCTACACGATATCGGGTCAGAAACTGGAAGCCTGACGATTAGAAAACAAGCTAGCGGCGGAGGGCTAGGCTAAATGCCCTCTGAATAAACACCGGAGAGGTTCTCGGCTATGGACGACCAAGCGGGCTTTTAATCATTTCTCTTCTATGTGGCTGAGCCTTTCGCCGCATCAGTATGCTGGAAAGCACCGAGATCGACCAACTACCATCGCGGCATTTTATACGCACACATAATCCCCAGATGTTATGATTTTTTTATGTCTATACAAATGTTACGCTGGCAAGAAATATTCTATGATCAAATAAGTTTATCTTTTTTATAAAAAATCATGGCAAAGTGACACTATCTATCGCTCATCTCGGATACCTGCCGGGTCCGGTCCGAGGCGTGCTCTGGATGCTCTTGTCCAATCTATTTTACGCACTGATTTACGTAGTTGTCCGAGGCTTATCAGACAATTTTGAGGTTAATCAGATTGTCTTTTTCCGTGCGGTTCTGGGATCAGCTTTTATGCTACCCTGGTTATTCACAGTTGGGCTAGGCGCGCTTTATACACGTCGAATGCCGACCTATCTTTGGCGTATGATTTTCAGCTACGCAGGCGCAGTTGCCTGGATGTATGGAATCTCTGGTATGCCACTAGCTGATGCCAACGCTCTAATGTTTACAATGCCCTTGTTCACAGTGGTCCTTGCTAAGATTTGGCTATCTGAGCGCCCAGGTGGCCGACGGCTCTGCGCGACGATTTTTGGCTTCGCCGGTGCGCTAATAATTTTACGGCCAGGTATGATTGAAGTATCGCCAGCCGCTCTAGCAACGCTTTTTGCAGCGGCAATGTTTTCTGGCGCGCTAATCGGTAGCAAAATGTTAACCTCGACCGAAAATCCGAATGCGATGGTTTTTTATCTTTACACGCTCATGATCCCGCCTGCGGCTATCGGGGCGATATTTGGCTGGACGAATCCGGAGCTAAACGACATTCCTTTACTACTGGCCCTCGGCGTATGCACCGTCGGCGCACAACAATGCCAGACAAGAGCATTCCGGGCAGCGCCAGCAAGTTTAGTCGTAATTATCAACTACGTGCAGCTACCGCTTATAGCACTTTTTGGCTGGCTGATTTTCGCACAGTCTACGGACATTTGGACCTGGGTCGGCGCGGCTGTAATTTGCACCAGTACATATTACGTGAGTTATCGTGAAGGAAAAAGCATCCGCCGGGGAACGGATTAATAAATTGCGACCCGGAGTAGCTCAGGAAAGTTTGTGCCGGAAACGGGGACAGAACGCGCCAATCACAGCCTTCGACCGCGACCCAGATGGCTAGATGATCAAACTTGGTGAAGGAACGAGATAAATAACTTAGCAGATCCCAGTTACAGACTACTTTCTCTATGGACCAGCAGGCTGCGAAGCTCTTAATTTTCGTCTTTTATATCCATTTTGTCTCGGCCGCAGTGACTATACCGAGGTAGAAGAACCGACTAAAGACGTATTCTCAACTCCCTTTTCTGTGAAATAATGGCTGAAATATAAACCCTACTCGTGGCCAATACGGCAACTTTGAATTTATATTGGTACTAAAAGGAGGATTCGATGGGCAGGGGGCATAAGGATAAAGTTGCTTTTATAACTGGGGCTGCGACCGGAATCGGTCAACGTTATGCAAAGCGTCTAGCCGAAGAGGGTGTCGATATCGCCGTTATCGATATTTCCGACACCGA
>CEUL01144148.1_pt1 | contig 9905 bp, 6 predicted proteins | sample 427021 | NCBI WGS metagenome assembly CEUL01 (sample SAMEA2622800, study PRJEB7988) | marine metagenome | isolation source: saline water (ENVO:00002010), including | reverse complement strand
TTTATCTCTTGTGAGCACGTTGGGGTTTCCTGCCCGGCACATTCCATCAGCATCTGGGTCATACCAGGCTCCGGTCGAAAGTTGCACCACTTCAGGCATTAACGAATCGTCAATTAGGGCGCCTGCAAGGCAACTCCCCCGGTCGTTGTATACGCGCACCACGTCACCATCAGATATGCCTCTCTCTTCAGCGATTTGAGGGTGTATGCGGATTGGTTCTCGGCCCGCCACCTTTGACCCCTGACTCGGTTCGGTGTGGTCGTATTGGCTATGAAGTCGGACCGTCGGCTGGTTTGAAACCAGGTGTAACGGCCAGCGTTCAGAGCCCTCTCCTCCTAGCCGTTCGAATGGTTCCATCCAAGTTGGATGTGGAGGGCAATCGTCATAGTCGAATTGCGCAATGGTTTCGGACCACAGTTCAATTCGGCCACTCGGAGTGCCCAACGGGTGGACGGTGGGATCAGACCGATACTCGGCGAGAAAGACTTGCTCGTTTTCTCCCATCTCGTTCATCTCGGGATAACGCAAATAGCCAACTTCTCGGAATTCTTCATAGCTGGGGGCCCAGTCATTCTCAGCTCGAAAGATTTCGTACAAGACTTCGACCCATTGATCTGCGGTACGCCCTTCAGTGAACTGGTCCTTTACACCCATTCGTTCTGCGACCATCTCGAGAATTTGGTAGTCGTCAAGCGCGTACCCAGGAGGGTCTACTGCTCGCCCATGAGAAATCAGCATGTTCTCGGCGCCACCAAGATCATTCCGTTCCAGCGGTGTCGTGGATGGCAGCACAATGTCAGCTCGTCGCGCTGTTGGGGTCCAGAAGGGTTCTTGCACCACTACGGTGTCTGGGCGCTCCCAGGCAGCCGAGAGTTCATTCAAATCTTGGTGATGGTGAAACGGATTACCGCCTGCCCACCAGACCATTTTGATGTCGGGGTATCGGCCAGTTTGGCCATTGAAGTTGTAGGTCGCCCCGGGACAATCCAATAACTCGCGAAAGCGAGACACTGAAATTATTGGGGGGCCTTCAGGTCTCGGCGGGATGGGGATTCCTGGGACCCGCTTACGAACCTGACCTGCACCTACATTGCCCTGCGCTCCAAAAGGAAATGCTATTCCGCCTCCCGGTAGTCCAATCTGACCCAAAGCGCATGCAAGAGCTGTGGCCGTCCAGTAAGACTGCTCTCCGTGGTCGGCGCGCTGAACGGAAAGGCCCACGTTGATCAATGTGCGGCGGCGCGACATTTCATCAGCCAAATTCTTAATGGTGTCGGTTTCTATTCCAGTAATGCCTGAGGCCCAAGCCGCGGATTTCGGTAGGCCGTCGGTTTCTCCGAGGACATAGGCTGCGAAACGCTCCCAACCGTGGACATATGAATTAACAAAGTCATCGTCGATTCGACGTTGGACTAGGAGCGTGTGGATACAAGCCAACATCAGCGCAACATCAGTACCTGGTCGGATGGGCTGCCACCGGGAGTTGATCTGGGAATCAATGTCGTCACGGATGGGTCCGATGTTGAGAAATTCAGTTCCGTTGCCGTGCGCCTTTTCCATCCAGTCTGCTGTGTGATGTGTCCCTTGGCCGCCATAGGTAACTTCGGTGTTGGACCGCCTGAGACCCCCAAAGGTGACAAACAGGTCGGTGTGTTTGTCGATTACCGACCAACTTGTACCTCTACCAATTGCAGCGTGATACCTCATTCCCAGTATGTAAGGAACTATTGCTTCGGCAGCCGAGGAAGAGTACGTGCCCCAAACGTCGGTGTAACCCCCGCACATGCGTAAGAGTCGGAACAGCAAAGCGCTGGGCGCATGAACGCGACCTGAGGATCCCCACCCGTATGAGCCGGCAAAAAGGGCTTCGGGCCCATAGTCGCCCTGCACTCGTTTTAACTCCTCTGAGAGCAGATCGATGGCTCGGTCCCACGCAACTTCAACGAAGGGTTCATTGCCGCTCCGCCCCCGACGCGTCTTGGGTCCGTCTTGAAGCCATGATTGTCTTATTGAGGGGCGAAGAACTCGAAGTGCGGATCTATGCACATAGGCTTGACCTATACCCGATGGGTGCGGATCTAGTTCATGCCCATGCACCGCAATAACTTCGTCTCCGTCGCTCTCTATTCGGTACGGCCCGAAGTGCGTTCCAAGTGATGTGATTTTGTTCATGACTATTGAAGAACAGCGTTAGCTTCAGGACGTTGCTCTGCTTTGAGGCCCCAGTCCTCGGCGATGATCTCAAGGGCAGCGATCCGTTCACTCATGCCGTAACTAGAACAATGCAGAAATAGTTCGTTAGCGTCGGTCTGCTCCGCAAGTTCTTTGAGACCTTTCGTGACCTCTTGAGCGGTCCCGATAATCGCGTTACTCGGCATGGCGTTCGCTCGATCCCATTCGGGGTGCGATAACGCTTCGTCGGGCGGCAACAAGGGCCAGAATCTCCCAGTTCGCATCCCATACTTCCTGAGACGACTCGGAGACGCTAGAAGTTGCGCTTGCTGAGTGCTGTCAGCTGCCATAACTGACGCCGAAACAATTGTGTAGGGCGAGTCGAGTACCGGTGATGGACGGAAGGCTTCGTGGTACAGCTTTACTGCTTCGAGTGTCCCACCAGTGTCAAAGTGGTTTGCGAAGGTAAATGGAAGTCCCAACACTCCCGCGAGTTGTGCGCTAAATCCACTTGAACCGAGAAGAACCACAGAAGGTGAAGACGTGGCGACCGGCGTGGCGGAAAACTTATTCCACAGCCCATGGTCGGTTCTAATGTCACCCAGTAGGCCCATAACATCAATGAGGTCACGCGGAAAATCTTCAACTGACAACGCTGAAGCCGATCCCCTTATCACAGCCATGGTCTGTCGGTCGCTGCCGGGCGCTCTACCAATTCCAAGGTCGATACGACCAGGGTGGAGCGCTTCCAATAAGGCGAACTGTTCAGCGATGACCAACGGCGCATGGTTCGGGAGCATGACTCCTCCCGAACCAACCTTGATTCGTTTGGTGGACGCAGCGACATGAGCCATAAGGACCGCTGGAGACGTACTAGCGACCGTATTCATGTTGTGATGTTCAGCTACCCAGAATCGTGAATATCCTAGTTCTTCTGCTTTGCGTGCTAGTTCTGTAGCTTCGGTGAGCGCTTGCGCGCTGGTCGCATCGCTCGAAACAGTCGCAAGGTCTAAAACAGAGAGCGGTAAAAGTTCCACGGTAAAAATCTACGCCCTAATGGCCTGGAGTGTGAGTTCCAACGCAGCGATCGCGAACTCAAACATATTGGATTCACGATCATTGCTTCCCGTCTGCAATTCGACTGTGAGTTCAGTTGGTCCACTACATGCCACCCAGCCAACCCCTGGGGCATCACCGTAAGGATTGCCTGATGGGCCGGTCGCACCTGTTTCCCCTATGCCCCAATCTGCTTGATATAACTGTCGGGCTCGCCTGGCCTGAACCAACGCGAAGGCTTCGGTGGCGCCCCGTAGACCTTGTGGAAGTGGATCGCCGCCAGCTAAGACATCGCGGCCTGAGCTCGTGTACACGATCATTCCCCCCTTATAAAAAGCGCTGGCACCCGGGACCGCTACCAGCGCTGCATTAATTAGCCCCCCAGCTGCGGATTCAGACACAGCAACTGAACATTCTGTCTGGCGCAGAGCAGTAGCTAATTCTCTACCCGCCTCGAACAGACCTTTGAACACCGCAGTCATCATCCAAGTGCGCCACTTATGGCGATCTCTGCGATCTCTTCGGCATCTAGACCTAGGAGTTCCGCGAGGACGTCAAAGGTGTGTTCTCCAAGCAATGGTGCAGCAGAGCGAGGTCCGTGGTCGTAGTTCTCTATGGAATATTGATGACCTGCGTAAGGGACTCGACCCATAGCTCCATGTTGGTGCCATGTGTAGAAGCCGAGGTGCTCATATTGAGGATCAGACAACAGATCACTGCTCCGAGCAACAATTCCTGCGGGAATACCTGCTTTTAGAAGCTCGTTTTCAAGTTCCTTCCCTTCTTGATTCTTTGTCCATTCGGAAATGTGCGCGTCAATGAGGTCTGCTGCTTCGATTCGACCGCTGCTCGATTCGTACGCACCCTCGGAGGCCCATTTCGGGTTACCCATAAGATCAAGCAGTGAAGCCCACTTCAGGTCATCGGCGATGGTGATCGCTATCCAGCGATCGTTTCCTTGGATCGGATATATCCCTTGAGGGCCTAGATCAGCTTCGCGATTGCCAACCCGTGTGGCTTTTCTTTGATTGATTTGAAAGTCGAGTAGTTCTGGCGCCATGAGTTGTAGCCCGCACTCCAGTTGCGCTGCTTCCAAGATAAGACCTACCCCAGTTCGCCGGCGGTGATCTATTGCTGCCAACAGCGCTGATGTGATGAATCTTGGGGAGATCGTGTCTGTGTAGGCGAGGTAGGGGCCGTCTGGCGGCAGGTCGGGCCAGCCAACTACTTCGTAGTAGCCGGCTATGGCTGCCGCATGATACCCGTAGCCAGCGAGAGGCGACAAAGGACCGCCGCTGGCTAGCAGCGAAGTGTGAACGATAATCGCAGAAGGATTTAGGGAGCGGATAACTTCGTCGCTGAACCCACTGCGAGCAAAGGCCCCGGGGCTCCATGCCTCAATTACGACATCGGCCCAAGCAATCATTTTTTTCGCTATATCGATTCCAGTGTCGTTCTTTAAGTCGATATCGATACTCATTTTGGATGTGTTGAAGGTTGCGAAGAACTGCGACATGTTCTCGCCAAAAATCTGATCTTTGAACGGACCGTTAACTCTTAAAGGGTCAAGTCGTCCACCAGATTCGATCCGAACCACTGTCGCCCCATGGTCAGCCAACGCTTTCGCGGTGATGGGACCGACCCCAACCCAGGAGAAGTCTGCGACCTTTAGTCCTTCCAAGGGAAGCTGGGAAGTCTTGATCTCTTGGTCGCTCCTGGTGAGGAGCCCTGCTGCTAGCTCGTCTCGTATTTCGCTTCCGTGTTCGTTTAGACGCGGAGGCCGTCTCGGTGCTTCAATCCGTTTACCGTCAAAGGACAGAAACCCTCCTGGGATTCGCTCATCTGTGAATCCTCTATCGTCTGCCGCTGTCCGCCAAAAGTCTCTTATGTCAAGGTGGTCGAAGGCCAAAAGATCCTCTACATCGTTGATGGGCGCCATGGTGGCTCCGAGCTCTAATCCACGCCTCATCAAAGTCTCACGAGGGTATCGGAGACACAGAGCACTGACCGCTTGGTAAATATCAGCGAAGGTATAGATGGTCTCTTCTCCGCTGATCGAGCGGTGATCAAAGGTGCTCCAGTCTTCTTCAAACCACTTCGAGTCCACTATCCCTTCTTCGATGAGCCAAGGACCCAGTGCCTGTGCGAGATCACCTCTGCTGACAGCTATCAACCAGCCGTCTAAAGCCTCAACGCGAATTTGTAATGGTGGATCGGTGAGGATCTCTGTCCCGGTTCGGTGAATATCGCTCCCCTGAATCGCATGGGCTTCCATTGCATTTAATAGCGTCCAAGTGATACACGATTGCGCAGATACAGCTGTGTGTTGCCCTTTTCCGGTTGTCAACATGCGCGCGCGGGCAACTAGGCCCGCAACTGCCGACTCAGCTCCAGCGTGGCGCCAAACTTGCGGTATTGATGCCTTCACTGGGGGTCGTTCCGGTGTGCCCTGCAAATTTGGTGAGCCGCCAAGCGATGCGATCGACATCTCACTATGGGGATGATTCGCTCGTGGTCCATTTTCACCGAACGGTGTTACCAGGACGTGTACGAGTTGCGGATTGACTTCTTGAATTTCACTTCGGTCTAGACCTGCCTCCACTGTAAAGGCCGGTAATCCAGACTCATAAAGGAAGTCTGCTCCCTCAATTAGCTTCAAGAAAAGCTCTCGATCATCGCCCGCATTCAGGTCCAAAACAATTGATCGTTTATTGGAGGCATACGCTCCGAAGTGCAGGCTGCGCAGATCGGAGGCGTCATTTTTCTTTAAGGGATTCGACTGGCGAGTAGCGCACCCTCCCGGTGGTTCTACCTTGATGACGTCGGCACCCAGTTCTCCTAAGATCCAGGGCCCAATGTCGCCGCGGTGATCAGTTAGATCAATAACTCGCAGACCTTCCAACGGGCGCGCAGAACTCTCTGATACGTCGTTCTCTAGGGATTGGTCAGTCGATTTCAACGTCGCCCGTCTCCTCTCTTGGTTTGAGACGATAGTTTGCGTTTATGACGTCGACCTCTTTAGAACTGACAGAGTTGGTTTCAGACGCCAAGGAACTAATTGTTGACCGAGCGAAGGACTCCGACCTCCTTCGACGCCCCGACCCAGAAGTTATTGCTTTATTGGGAAATTTAGGGCTGATGAGGCTGCTCGTACCAGAGGAATACGGTGGACATGAAGTACATCCAGCTGAACTGATCGGATTCACCAAAGCTCTCGCTGAGATCCACGGTTCGACTGCTTGGGTTGCAATGACTTGTAATGAGGAAGCCGAATTAGTTTCGGCATATCTGCCACCTGATACCTGCCGCAGCTTATGGAGCGGGGATCCTTCACTCGTTATAGCTGGTTCCGGTGTAGCTAAGGGAAAGGCATCGAGGGTCAGTGGGGGTTGGCGAATCACAGGAAGATGGAACTTTGTTAGTGGGTGCACCGCTGCAAACAAGTGGGTGTTGAACAGTGTCGTAGCAGATAGCTCTCCGGCCGAGTTGTGTTTCGCGGTCATTGACGCGAATCCGGACTTCATTGAAGACACCTGGCACACGGTTGGGTTGCGTGGCACGGGTTCCCACGATGTGGTCTTAGACGATGTTTTCGTAGAAGACGATTTTTGCGGTGTTGTGCCAAATAACTCTTTACCGCTTCCGGATTTACCGTTCTATCGATTGCCCTCTGCGTTGAGGTTTCCGTTTCCCAAGACCGGAGTCGCAGCTGGTTTAGCGAGCAGAGCGATTACAGATTTCAGATCTCTAGCCCTTGAGAAAACACCGCTGAACTCTAAGCGGTCACTCGGAGAGCGGCCCGATGCGGCGTTATCAATAGCGAAGGCTGAAGCGCTGCTCGGAGCCGGGCAAGCATGGGTGCATGAGCAGTTGGACGCTGTGTGGAGAGTCGCTAACGACAACGCTGTTGTACCTGACGACTTGCATGCTCGGGTGCGTTTAGCTTGCTCCTGGTCAGTGCAGAACTCCATCAACGCCATTCAGCATCTTGTTGACGCCGCGGGCAGCTCAGCGAACTTCGAGGAATCTGGCCTCATGACTCTTTTGGACGATGCTCGTGCCGTGGCAGGTCATTTCATGGTCGGCTCGTATCAGATTGACACCGCTGGACGAGTGCTTTTGGGATTAGACGCGGGCGATCCTGCTTTTTGATGCTATGCGCTCGACCACCGTGTCAGGTTCAATCGAGTCGAACTGCTATGCCCTTTAGGTCTCGCGACGAAGCCGGGAAGCGTTCGAACACGAGCGGGTCGTGACCAGGGATGATCACACCTTCGGGGCCTGCTAACTGCCGGAGAATTTCCCACCCTTCAACCATCTTGGAAAGGTCGTCGATGATGGGAAATGGTCGGCCCTCGTCCATATTCGCCCAATAGTGACTCGCATCAGATGCCAAAACCACTACGCCATGTCCTGTATCGACTCGGACTACTTGTAAGCCTCGGGTGTGTCCGCCTATTAGATGCAGTGTCAAACCGGGAGCAAGTTCAACGTCACCATCGTGGAAAGCAACTCGCTGGTCGAAGACTCGACCGACGAGTTCTTGCACGTGACGAACATTAAATGCATGACTGTAAACCTTGCGCGTCATGTCGCGGCCTGTGGCGAATGACATCTCTTGGTCTTGTGCGTGGAAGGTCGCATTGGGAAATTGCCGCACTCCCCCTGCATGGTCGTAGTGGAAGTGCGTCATGATCACGTCTGTGACCTTCTCAGGGTTGACTCCCAAGAGAGCAAGACCGTCTGCCGCAGTTCTTAGCAATGTGCGTTTCCTGCTTTGTGCATCGTCTTGTTCGAACCCGGTGTCAACAACCCATTCTTTGCCGTTGTCGTCCTTAATCAACCAGACGAAGTAGTCCATAGGCATAGGAGTGCTGTCGTGCGGGTCTCCTCCAACAAAATGTTCGGCGCGCACCGCATCGCGTTCTGCGTATTTGATGGCATGAACCTCATAGCTGGGCACTGCGCCTCATCTTTCTAGATAACCGAGGGAATACACGCTAGTGCCACGGCACCGTCTTTTCGGCTCTACGATGCCGATACAGAAAGTTGGGGGGCATCCGTTGAGTTTCGAGATTGGCAACTTGTACAGGCAAGACCTTCCACCTCCCGAAAAGCCGTGGGGTGGCATACCGGAATTTAGCTTTGTTGGCGGAAACAACGACGAAGCAAACGTTCCTGTTGCTGGCCTTACCGAAGCCGCAACACGGGTGTTGCAGCGAGAAGGCAGACGGCTCGCAATATATAACTTGGGTGGAAGTCCTCTAGGTCACGAAGATCTGCGCGTCTTCATATCCGACAAGCTTGGAATACGAGCAGCGACAACTGTTGAACCTGATCAGGTACTTGTTACTTCTGGCTCTCTCCAGGCTCTTGATCTAGTTAATGACCTACTTCTCTCTCCGGGCGACAATGTGATTGTCGAAGAGGCGACTTACGGTGGGATGCTGAGCCGTCTTCAGCGCCTAGGGGTTGAGGTTCATGGGGTGCGCTTGGATAGTGACGGGGTGTGCCCCGAACATCTCGGCGAACTACTTGACCGTTGCGTCAGTGATGGTCGGCCCGCGAAGTACCTGTACACCATACCCACGGTGCAAAACCCAACTGGTTCTTGCATGCCCCTAGAACGACGCCTCGAAATCTTAAAAGTGATGGACCAATACGAAACTGTGATTTTTGAGGACGACTGTTATGCCGATTTACTCTGGGGCTGCACCCGACCTCCTACGTTATGGGAGCTAGATCAGGCCGACACCAGAGTTATTTACTGCGGGTCTTTCTCGAAATCGATTGCACCAGCGCTGAGAGTTGGGTATCTGATTGCCGATTCATCAATTCTTCAGCAGATTCTTTCACTCAAGATTGATGCTGGCTCTGGCGCTCTAGAGCAAATGATTGTCGCGGAATATGCGGCATCTCATTTTGATGACCATGCCCAACAACTGACATCAGTGCTTCGCCGCAAGGCCGAAGTAATGGCCGATGCAGTGGAGAAACATTTCGGGGACTCAGTGGAGTTCATGATGCCGAAAGGCGGCATTTTCATGTGGCTCGTTTTCGCCGAAGACGTCGACACCGCTGAGTTCTCCGCAGAAGCCGCACGCAACGGAATTGAGTTCAATGCCGGAGCTGGTTGGTCAGTTGACTCTGACTGGGGTGCCAACAAGATGCGTCTCTGCTTTGGCAACCCTACCGAAGACGTCATAAGGGAAGGCGTGCGTCGACTTTCAGAAATTATGGATCTTCCTTAAGAAAGACGCCCAACAAGACCTGACATATCTCAACTTGTGCGATCAGGGTTGCTTTCGGCTGCTAGAACCGGAACCTACGGGGATGATGGAGGACGTGATGCAGGATAACCATCCGGCAAAACTTAGATCTACGGCATGGTTCGACATTCCAGGTGATCCGTTAATGACCGCTTTATATTTGGAGAGATACGTTAATTTCGGTTTAACGCGCGAGGAACTTCAATCGGGTAAACCCATTATCGGAATTGCGCAAACTGGATCCGATCTCTCGCCGTGCAACAGACACCACCTGGAATTAGCGAAAAGAGTTCGAGAGGGCATTCGCGAAGCAGGAGGTATTTGCTTCGAGTTCCCTGTACATCCGATTCAAGAGACCGGTAAGCGACCCACTGCGGCCCTAGACCGCAATTTGGCCTATCTGGGTTT
>CEUL01044857.1_pt1 | contig 9915 bp, 9 predicted proteins | sample 427021 | NCBI WGS metagenome assembly CEUL01 (sample SAMEA2622800, study PRJEB7988) | marine metagenome | isolation source: saline water (ENVO:00002010), including | reverse complement strand
TGTTGGTGGTTGATAATAAATTTAGAAATAAACGGATACTAGATCTCCCTAATATTCTTCAATCTGGTGATACAATTATATTTAATAATACTCAGGTTATTCCAGCTTTGTTACATGGGCGTCAGAAAAATAAATCTATACAAATAACCTTAATAAGAAATATTTCAGGGCTTATATGGATAGCATTAGCAAAACCAGCTAAGAAAATTCTAGTTGGAGAAATTATTAATTTTGGTCAAAATTTCTCTGCCCTTATTACAAAAAAAATAGATGGACAATTAGAACTTAAGTTCAATTGTAGAGAAAAAGATTTCCCTGTTTATTTGCAAAAATATGGTGAATTACCTCTCCCCCCATATATAAAAAGAGACTCATCTCAGAATAATAAAGTAGAAATAAATTACCAGACAATTTTTGCAGAAGAGCCAGGTGCAGTCGCGGCTCCAACGGCTGGTTTACATTTTACCTATAACTTATTTAAACAACTTAAAGAAAAAAATATAAAAACTTTATTTTTAACACTTCATGTCGGACCTGGTACATTCCTGCCAGTAAGAGCCAAAAATACAGATCAACATAAAATGCATTCAGAATGGTTTAAAATTAGTTCAGACGTTTCTGATATTATTAATTATAACCGTAAGAATGGAGGGAGGATAATAGCTGTAGGAACGACAAGTCTTAGAGCACTAGAAACTGCTAGTAATAATCAAGGTATTATTAAGCCAATGACTGGTTATACGGATTTATTTATTGTGCCCGGTTATAATTTTAAGGTAGTAGATGTTTTATTAACTAATTTTCATCTTCCAAGGTCTACTTTATTGATGTTGGTATCTGCTTTTAGTGGTTTAGAAAAAATTTTAGATGCTTATAATTATGCTATAGATAAGAATTATCGTTTTTTCTCATACGGAGATGCTTGCTTATTATATAGGCAGGATTTACAAAAATAGTGGGAATAACTTTCCAAATAACCAAAAAATCAGGCTTAGCTCGGCGAGGTATCCTAAATACTGAAAGAGGTTCTATACAAACCCCTGCATTTATGCCAGTAGGAACTGCTGCAACAATTAAAGGCCTATTACCTGACCAAGTGCATAACACTGGGGCTGATATTATATTAGCAAATACTTATCATCTAATGTTACGTCCTGGGGTAGAAAATATTAAAAAATTTGCAGGTTTACATCAGTTTATGAATTGGAAACATCCAATACTAACTGATTCTGGTGGTTTTCAAATAATGTCTTTGTCTTCATTAAGAGATATTGATGAAGATGGAGTCACATTTAAGGCTCATACAGATGGTTCTAAACATCGGTTAACTCCTGAGCATGCAATTTATTTACAAGAATCCTTTGATAGCGATATATCGATGGTTTTAGACGAATGTACAGCATATCCATGCACCTATGAAAGAGCTGAAGAGTCAATGAATTTGTCAATGCGTTGGGCACTAAAATCTAGAGATGCTTTTAAGGAAAGACCGGGTAAGGCAATATTTGGAATTATCCAAGGTGGTATGTTTAATGATTTGAGGGCAGAGTCAATTGAATACCTATCGAAAATGCAATTTGATGGCCTAGCTATAGGAGGTTTAGCTGTCGGAGAAGGGCAGGAATTAATGTTATCAGTTCTTAATAATATCTCCTCGTTACTTCCTACCAAGTTACCGCATTATTTAATGGGAGTTGGTACACCTGATGATATCGTAAAATCCGTAGCAATGGGTATTGATATGTTTGATTGTGTATTGCCAACAAGGTCTGGCCGAACGGGTAGAGTGTATATTCTAAATGGTCATATAAACATAAAAAATGCGTCTTATAAGGATGATATGAGACCAATTCAAGAAGATTGTAGGTGTGACACTTGTAGTAATTTTTCGCGTTCTTATATCAATCATCTATTTCGTTGCCGTGAAATGTTAGGACCAATATTATGCTCAATTCACAACTTATATTTTTATCAAATGTTAATGAATCAGATTAGACTGTCTATCGAAGAAGGTTCTTATGATAAATTTGTAAAAAATTGGAAAAATAATTGTATTTCTCAACCTGCGGGTTGACCCAGACACATACCGTTCTTATTCTCCGCGGAAATAAATGGGGCGCGTAGCTCAGTTGGTAGAGCATCTGACTTTTAATCAGAGGGTCGCAGGTTCGATTCCTGCCGCGCTCACCATTTATATTGTAAGCTATATCAATGGTTTATAATATTTTTTTTATATTTAAGGTTATCTTATGTACTTTAATATAAGCACATAAATTCTTAATTTATTTGTCTATTTTATAAATGCTTATTAAAAGATTCATTATTAATAAATGTAGATATGTTCTTTTTACTCACTGATTATGGAGATAATGGTCCTTATACTGGGCAAATTAAGAGTATCTTAATTAAGAATGCTCCAGGGGTACCTATTATTGATTTATTCAATAATTTACCAAGTTTTAGGCCAGATCTATCATCTTATCTAATTCCAGCTTATACAAATAATCAGATAAAAGGAGGGATCTTTTTATGCATTGTAGACCCTGGTGTTGGAGGCTCAAGAAGGCCTCTAGTTATTTTTGCTGATGATCGTTGGTATGTGGGCCCAGATAACGGATTGTTTTCTCAGATATTACGACAAGCCATGACTTTAAAATGTTGGGAAATTAAACCTATTTCAAAAGTAAGCTCAAAAACCTTTCATGGTCGTGACATATTTGCTCCAATTGCTGCTAAAATATTTTCAGGTAGTCAAGATGAATTTTTATTTAAAATACCAATACCTGAAATTGATATATCTATGCCTGCTGATACAAATAGAATTATCTATATAGATCATTTTGGCAATTTAATAACTGGAATTCGTGGAAATACATTACCCTTTAATGCAAAAATAAAAGTAGGAAGTTTAATTATAGATAGGGCAGAAACCTACGACGATGTAGAGCATGGAAAATGTTTTTGGTACATAAACTCAAATGGACTAATAGAGGTAGCAGCAAGTAGACAGAGCGCAAAAGAAATATTAAGACTAGATGTTGGAGATTCTTTTTCAATTTATAATTAAATGTGAGTAGCAATTTGACTGATACAAGTTATCCTTCTGATGACAATAATCATATATCAAAGAATTATCACAATTTTTCTTGCCAAAATTTAAAAGGCCATTCTTTTAGGCAAATGGACCTTAGTAAAGCAAATTTTTGTAGATCAGATATTCGTGAAGCAGATTTTTGGGGAGCAAACTTAGAAGAAGCTATTTTAGATGGCGCAAATGCTCGTTTAGTATCAATGCAGGGTACTAATCTTAGTAAGGCAACTCTGGTTGGAGCTAACTTATGGGGAGCAAACTTAAAACTTGCTACATTATCTAGTGCATTACTAAGTGAATCAAATTTAGCTCAAGCTGATATGGCTGGAGCAAAATGCAATAATGCAAATTTTAGTAAATGTAATCTGTTTGGTATAGATCTTAGACTGGCAGTTTTAAAAAATACAAATTTTGGTAAATCAGACATCTCTGCTAGTCGTTTAGATTCTGCAGATTTTTCACGTGCAAATTTTAGAGACTCTGAAATGATTAATATTAGTGCACGTAAAACTAATTTCTCAGAGTGTGATTTTTCAAATGCAAAATTAGAGGATTCAAATTTACGTGGTTGTGACCTTACTAAAGCAGACTTCAGAGGGGCAGACTTAAAGGATGTTTCATTAAAAGAGTCTATTTTTAGAGAAACAATATTACCTGATGGGACAATTATTAATCATCCACTAGATAAGTGGCTTTAGTAAGTTAATTACAAATAATGTAATTCCTATTTATTTTTCTAGGATAAAGGTTTTAATTATGAAAGGTAAAATTGCATTCTTAGGCACAGGCCTGATGGGAGAACCAATGGCTGCTAACTTGATTAATAGTGGCTATCAGGTCTTTGTATGGAATCGCAGCAAAGAAAAGACAAATCGGCTAAAAAGTATTGGGGGGAATATTGTATCAACACCACAAAACGCTGTTAAGGATGCAGATATCATATTCACAATGTTAGAGAATGGTTCAGTAGTTCGCGATATATTATTTAAAAGTAATCTTAATAATATTATAAAATCAGGTGCAACCGTAATTGATACAAGTTCTATTCCTCCAGACTGGGCTAAAGAACATGCCTCATTGCTATCTAAGAGGGGAGTCGCTCATATCGATGCGCCTGTTTCAGGAGGAACTACTGGGGCGATTAAAGGCTCCTTAGCTATTATGGCTGGGGGGCAAGTTGAAGAATTTAAAGCTGTGGAAGATGTATTCTCTCCCTTAGGTAAAGTCGTGTACGTCGGACCACCCGGATCGGGACAATTATGCAAGCTTGCAAACCAAATAATATGTGGAGGATACTTAGTTGCTGTAGCAGAGGGTCTTCATTTAGCTTCTAAGGGAGGTGCAGATATAATAAAAGTAAGAGAAGCATTAATGGGTGGGTTTGCAGACAGCCAGGTATTACATATCCATGGTGAACGCATGGTCAATAGGGAATTTGAACCGGGAGGTAAGTGTAGAATATTTGTAAAAGATTTAGAAACTGTCAAAGAAACTTCTAATCAACTAAATATTAATTTACAAATGGCTGATTTAATAAGAAAAATGTATCTAGATGTTGTCAATCTTGGTTTTGGTGAAAATGACCAGGCTTCTATATTATTAGCAGTAGAGGATAGTAACTCAAAAAAATAAATATAATAATAAGATTATCTTTTTCTTATTATTAATTTGAAAGATCATAAATAGTCAGACATATAATGTTTTATAATACTTTCTAGGGAGGAAGCCTTTCTTAGTCCCAAATTAAGAGCTCTATCATATTTTCCTGTTGAGGGCCATGTTTTACAAATATTTACAATATTATTATCTGGCATATCTATTATTTTATCTAACAAATTTTCACTTGTAACGCTGATAAGAGTATCAATCATCTCTTCAATATTTACAGATATATTAGGAAAGTTTATTGTACGATCATCTCCTAGTTTTATACTTTCGATTTCATGAAGTTTAATTAACCCCTCAATAGCATCATTATAACCTCCAATTGCTATTGAGGTTGATCTAGGAACCGGTAGCTCACAAACTTCTCCATTTAAAGGTTCTCGCAAAACTCCACTTGCAAAGCTTGAAGCCGCTTTATTAGGCTTTCCTGGTCGAATTATTGTTGTTGGCAACCTTGCTCCTCTGCCATCGATAAATCCTTTTCGAGTATAGTCTGATAAAAACAATTCACATGCTGCCTTAGTCATCCCATAGGTACTTTGGGGGGTAATCTTGGTGGAATCGTTTACTATATCCTGCATCATAGTTCCGCCATAAGATGCAAAACTGCTTGTAAATATTACTTTAGGAATATTATTTAATGCACGTGCTTCTTCAAACAAGTTTAAAGTACCATTAATATTTATTTTTATGGCCATATCAAAATTTTGTTCTGCACCTGAACTGACAATTGATGCTAAGTGGAAGATTGAAATATTTTTGTGTGATAAAAGTTTTCTTATATATTGTCGGTCTGAAATATCACCGTTACTGAAAGTGATTTTATTATTAGCCACAATAGAAGAGGGGGGGAGGGCTAAATCAGATAATATTATTTCCTCTACAATCTCTAATTGACCAGACGAATTAGTAAGAGAACCTTTTTTTAGTATATCTTCGGCTAGTCTTGAACCGAGAAAACCAGCGCCACCAGTTATTATCACTTTCACTTTTATCTACTCCTGCATATCTTGATAAGGATAGAGATTGATAGTGTAGTAAAGTAAAATTAGTGGATAAAGCTTAAATATCACTGTTCATTTTATTTCATTAGAAATTTGGAGGATAAGGTCAGTGATTTCAGTCTCACACATTCCACAACACGGTTCATATCCATGACGCGCAAGTACATCTCGCCAGTGCTTATCGCCAGAAGTTGCAGCATTTTCAATCTGCCCTTCAGTTAGGCCATTACAATTACATATATACAATTATTTATCCTAAATAGTATTTATGAATGCGAATGATTATCAAAGTCATCTTATTGAAAATCAATGATTTTTTTTATTTATTCTTAAAAAAAATGTTATAAGTAATTATTCTAAATATTATTGAATATTTTTCACCACTAACTCTGGGGGGAGTAATGAAAGGGGAAAGAGAAGTTATCGATAGCTTAAATGCTGTCCTAAAAAATGAACTTACAGCAATTAATCAATATTTTTTACATTCAAGAATGCTTAAAGACTGGGGGTTCCATAAACTTTCTCAAAAAATTTATGATGAATCTCTTGGTGAGATGAAACATGCAGACCAGTTAGTTGAAAGAGTCCTTATGCTTGATTCTCTTCCTAATTTACAAGAATTAGGAAAACTTAAAATAGGTGAAAACGTAGAAGAAATTTTTAAATGTGATCTTTCATTAGAAGTTCTTAATCAATCGTGTGTTAAAAAAGGTATCGTTTCATGTGAAAATAAACACGATTTTGTGTCACGTGAAATATTACAAGGAATCTTAGCTGATACAGAAGAGCACATCGATTGGATTGAAGAACAACAAAGTCGTATTAATCAGGCTGGAGTACAAAATTATCTACAAGAACAGATGGAAGAAACTCCCGCTGGATAATAGTTAATGTTAATTTCTTTAATTTAATTGTATGTTTTTATTGCTTTATTGCTCCAAATGTAAAACCTCGACTAAGATGTTTATGTATTATTAGTCCGCCTATTACTAATGGAAGGGCGCCTAGAAGACCAAGGGCTACCTGAATATGTGGGGCATGTCCTTTTTGTGCTATTTCTACAGGGATAGTTACCCATGCGCCACTTGCTAGAGATAGGGCGATTGTCCCTTCACTCCAATTAACAATAAAAATAAACATTGTTGTTGCAGCAAAGCCTCCTTTAATAAGTGGAAGAGTCACAAAAAAATGTGTTTTCCACCTCGACATTCCATCCATTAATGCTGCTTCTTCAATTTCTTGAGGCACCTGTTCTATAAAACTTTTTAACATCCATGCAGATAATGGAATTGTATAAACTATATATAAAATAGTAAGAAGGATGGGTGCAGATGCACCTCCCATTATATGACCTAAAATGCCAAAAGGTATTGCAATAGCTATAGGTGGAACCATCCTAAAAGATAGTATTTGTATAGGTATAAAGTTTCCTCCGACCCTATAACGAGCCATTGCTATTGCAGCCATAAAACCGACACTAACAGATACAAAAGTTGAAATACTTGCTACTAAAAGAGAGCTAACCAAAGCACGCCAACTTGAAGTATCGGTCATTCCAAGAATATTTACTTCAGCAGCGAATACGGCAATAAAATTTTCTAGTGTAGGTTGGTGTGTTATCCATACTGGATAAGGTAGATTAAATTCTGCGTGAGGTTTAAATGACGAAGATATCATCCAAAATATTGGGAAAAGAGCAAACAATAAACATAAAGTTAGGCCTATTCCATTACCTAAAGTAAATTTTGGATTTACTGCGTTACTCCTCATATTTTTTCCAATGAATCTGCTACTTGAAGGACAGTATAGTCATCAAATCTACGACCAACAATTTGTATGCCTATTGGTAGCCCATTATGCTCACCACACGGAACTGTAATTGCAGGATGACCTGTCAGATTGAATTGGGGGGTATTATTTATCATGTTCAGTGATTTACTCATATATTCATCAAAATCAGCATCCGGTTCTGGTATGGTTCCTGGTAAATGTGGTATTGTAGGCATTACAATAACGTCAACTTCCTCAAAAGCGGCATCGTAAGCATCAGAAAGATTCCGTCTTAGATTCTGGGCTTTAGCATAATAACGACCATTATAATAACGCTTGAAATATTCACCTGTTAATATGAGGTTTTTCATGGTTATAGGAAAATCTTGAGCACGAGTCTTGTAGCTTTTTGCGAGATGTTCAAGAAGAGCAATGTCATAATATCCAGACCAATTAGTACCCGTTCCATATCCCTTAAACATAAATTCAGTCGTTCCTTCTACTGCCACCCCAAACCAGATTGATAATCCTGTTATATGTAATGGCACCGATATATCTGAAATTTTTGCTCCTGTCTTTTGAAGAGATTGAATTGCCGATTTGACAGTATTATCAACTATAGGATCACTATCAGGGAGATTAATTTTACCCCAGATTTCTGATGTTTGACCAAAACCTTCTTTTAAAACTCCTATGCGGATACCGCTACATCCTTTTCCTATCGCTGACGAGAAATCATTTATAAAATTCTTAGATTTAATTCCATATTGTCTAGGATCTAAATCGTCAGGACCAGAAATCACCTCTAAAAGCTTTGCAACATTAGCAACAGAATTTCCCATTGGACCAACATGATCTAAGGTCATCTCTATAGCCATGCAGCCAGTATATGGAACTAAGCCATATGTAGGTTTATGACCAACAACACCACACCAAGATGCAGGAATTCTGATTGATCCACCTTGATCACCCCCTATTGCCAAAGGCACATCACCAGAAGCTATAGCTACTGCACTACCTTTTGATGAGCCACCGGGAGAATGGGTTGGTTTCCTTGGATTACGAATAGGACCATAAGCACTAGTATGACCTCCACCTGAAAATGAAAAGTCGGCACAAGCTGTCTTTCCGACTATTTCACCGCCCGCATCAAGAATTCGAGTTATAATTGTTGCATCAATATGTGGAGTATAACCTTCAATTGCTCTAGCTCCATTCATCATTGGAACACCAGCAACTGAAACCATATCTTTTATACCCAGTTGATAACCCTTAAGAGGCCCCTCTGGAGATCCTTTTATGGAAGTTTTCCAATACCAAGCGTTAAATGGGTTTTCAGAGGATGATGGTCTGTATCCTGGAGTGCGAGGGTACTTAACTACTGGATTTACCTCAACAAGTGAATCAAGTACTCTAAAATGCTCTATAGCTCCACTCATAGTACTCAAATGTGATTTGACATCATCTTTGCTGAGCCCCATAGAAAATTCATCCGCGATATCCATTAGCATTTGAAGAGTTGGCATTTCCGGTCCACGAGGCATATATAAATTCCAGTTTATATTTGTTTAAAATATGTAAATAGATTTATTTCATTAACTCAGTATATTTATCTAAGATAGGTAGTATATTTTCACGAGATTCTGATGGGGCATCAAGTAAAACCGTTGTCACGCCAGCTTCCTTATATCTCTGAAGTTGATCTCGATCAGTAGGAGCTCTAAAAACAGTCATAGAAAGAGATTCTGGAGATCTTCCTACTGATATGGCAGCTGAATCTAGTCTCTTTTTTTCTTTAAAAGGATCAAATTTAGCATCAGCCCTTGGGAGCCAACCATCGGCCAAAGTTACTACACGTTTTAATGTATGGTCAGTTTCACCACCTAAAATAACTGGAGGGTGTGGATTAGTAACAGGCTTTGGGCTACACCATACAGGATCAAAATTTACATAGTTTCCTTTGTAAGAAGCCTCTTCTTCTGTCCATAATTTTTTTAAGGCTTCAATTTTTTCTTCCATTATTTTAAATCGATCCTTATATAGAATACCGTGATTCTCCATTTCATCTTGGTTCCATCCTGCACCAACTCCAAATATAAAACGTCCATTAGATAAACGATCAATACTTGCTACTGACTTTGCTGTAGCTATTGTGTCTCGTTGAGGTAGTAAACAAATACCAGTGCCAACTTTAAGTTCTTTTGTTTGAGTTGCTGCGAAAGATAAAGATACAAAAGGATCTAGTGTATGTTTATACATTTCTGGCAAATCTCCACCAGGAAATGGTGTTTTTCTACTCAATGGTATATGGGTATGTTCACATGCTAATAACTGATTAAAGTTTCTAGCCTCTAGCTCATATGCTAGATCACCTATATTCATGCT
>CEUL01076370.1_pt1 | contig 9935 bp, 6 predicted proteins | sample 427021 | NCBI WGS metagenome assembly CEUL01 (sample SAMEA2622800, study PRJEB7988) | marine metagenome | isolation source: saline water (ENVO:00002010), including | reverse complement strand
AATAATTGGTGAATTCTACGGACTTCGGACTCCATTTTTGATGTTTGGTATCACTGCGTTGCTTGCAACAATTCCTTCATATTTACTAATTAAAGAGACCGCCCCTACAGTATTGGCTCGCCAAAGAGGAGAGACGATTTCAACAAAAGATACCTCCTGGGCAAAGCTGCTGAACCAGTCAGTGATTGTCCTGTTTATAGCACAATTTCTGGCCAATGTTGGTCGTGGAGGAGTTCAAGGGCAATCTGGTATTTACGTGATATTCGCAGCTTATGCATACGGCCTTGGGTCTGTTGAGCTGGGTGGATTAATTACTACAATGGGTTTCGTCAGTATTCCGGTGACACTTACAGCCGGTCAAATTATGGATAAGTTTGGTCGTAAAAGGACAATTGTTCCTGCCAGCGGAACTTTAGCGATTGGCTTGTTCTTTATGGGCATTGTTGCAGCATATGAGCACCCTATAGTCTTATTCATCAGCGCATTTGTGTTTATCAATTTAGCTGTTTCATTTATGGCTGGATCTATGCAGACATTAGGATCTGATATTGCCCCACCAGAGGCAAGAGGTAAATTTTTTGGAGTAAATAGGTTGATCGCAGAAGCCGGGTCCATGGGTAATCCAGGGGTGTTCATAATAGCGACAGCTACGCTCGCTGGTGGAGTAGGTTTTGCAACTGCATTTATAACTATGGGAGTCTCAGCCTTGGCAGCTTCATCTTTAGTTGGATTTTTATTGAGAGAAACTCTTACGAAAGATAAAGACTAGATGTACTTCGTCGAGGTTCAGTGACAGATCCACGGTCTAAATTCTCAACGACCATAGTACTAGAACCGTAGACGACATATTCTTGGCCAGTTTGAAATTGCTCTCCTCCAATCATGTCAGCTAATAACTGTGCTGCACCACGACTGACTCGACCAACGGGAAGGTTCACGAAAGTAAAAGGATACCTTGAAAGTTGAGGTATGAAATCTCTGTTACCCAGAGACGTAATACTGATATCCCTTGGCCAACGAAAGTTGTTTTCAAAGCACGTTTGCGCTAATAGCGCAAGATTGGAAGGCGGGGTAAAAACACCTGTTGAATTTCTCACCATTGATTTTATTTCCTCGGAGCTTCCTGCTTGACCAGCCCAAATAATAGATTCCTCGTCATTGAAGATAAGCCCTAAATTTTTCCATGCTTGGTCGACTCCGCGATAACGACCGCCAAAACCAGCCCCTGTCCCTGATAGAAGAGCACGAATTTCAGTATGCCCTTTGTTAACCAATAACGCTAAAGCCATTTGTACGGCGGCAATCGAATCCCAACCAATGCTGGCCACACCAGGAGGAAGATTAATTGCCCCCGTCCATGGCTTGACTAAAACACAGGCTATATCTTTATCAATTGCAGGGCTGAGCGAGGTTAATAAATCATCATCGGGATCAGGAACCTCTCCTGGCACTCCGCACAATAATAATCCTGACACTCCTGACCTAATGGCTTCATTAATGTAAAACCTTCGTATCCTATGCTCACCATTGCAATCAAAAATCATACATTGATATCCGAGCCCCTCTAAAGTTATACGCGCTAATTTGACTATTGAGCCAAATAAACCAGGGTTCATTAAATCCCAAGTCATTATCATAATGGTGGGAGTGGGCTGTGCAATCCGTCGCTCTAGTCTAGCGGGATGGACTCCGCGTGAGGCCAAATTATTAAGAGCAAGGCCCGTAAGTTCATCTCTAGGCACCCCAAGATCTTCTAATAAGTCGCACAAGATACCCAGTTTATTGTTAGGAATAAGTACTCGCCCACTACACCAATTATGAATGGTCTGCAATGTGACATTAAGCCTATAAGCGAGATCTGAGCGTGAGATATGATGGTGTTTGAGTAAAGATGTAAGCATTCCATCTCTTAAACATAAAAATAATTACAATCATTAGAATAAAGATTGTAATTATTTTTGGCAATACTTCCTGGGTTCACATGATAAATATCCCCTATCTAGGTGGGTCTATATCGCCTAGCTTAAACTTAGCTAGCTTAAAGCTAGTAGAAATCTCGGGAGGGGATATGAATATCCAACCTAGTAAATGGGTAGCTGGTGTAGTCCTTGGGGCCACTATGCTCATGGTTCTCGTCGCATGTGGCGGCGATGATCCTACCCCAACGCCTAAGCCTGCTGCTACTGAAAAAGCAGCTCCTGCTCCTACTGCCACACCTGTGCCAGTAAAGGAAGAGAAGAAGGAAGAGAAGAAGGAAGAGAAGAAGGAAGAGAAGAAGGAAGAGGCTGCAGCCCCTGCTAAGCCTGCTATTTCATTCGAAGGCAAGACTATTCGAATTGTAGCTAACTCTTCACCTGGTGGTGGTACTGACACCCAAGGCCGTGTTATGGCTGCATTTATGAGTAAATACATTCCTGGTAATCCTCGAGTAGTATTCACTAACCAACCAAACAAACCATTAGAGTACCTCTATGCTGCCACAGAAGCTCCTAAGGATGGTACATATGTTTCATGGAACAGCACGCCGCAGTTAGCATTTGGTTTTGAGGAAGACACTAAGTACATCAAGCGAAGCACATTCCAGGCGTTGGGTTCTACTATTGACCCAACTCGTTCTTGGATGACTTACGACCCAGTTGGTAACCTTGGTGCAGATGCTGCTACCAAGTGTCTTGCTGATTTCGCAGGTAAGAGCAGTACTGGTGGCGGAGAACACGGGCAGTTCTTGCTTGCTGACGAAATTTCAGACATTTCTGAAGGAAACCCAACATTCTTGGCATCCGTGTATGCCTCTGAACAGTTGAACATTCCTTTCAAATACTTTGCTTTTGACACCGTTGATACCAACGCCGTTAAGACTATGTGGGCACGCGGTGATATCAACAGTACAGTTCGATCGAGCCTCTGGTATCGTTTCCCTGTTGAGCACCCAGATTGGATTCCTTCAGGGCTAATGCGTTCTTACGCAGGTATGGGACCAGGCCAATTGCGAGCCAATGCTCAGACTGAGCCTCACTGCCCTGACATTCGTGATGCGCTAAATGACGAGCAGGACAATGTATTTAATTCCATGATGGGACCAACAAACTACGCTTCGAAGTCCCTTTGGTTACCACCTGGAACCTCTGACGAAATTGCCGAGGTAATGACTGCAGCGTTTGAGAAAGCACTGACTACTGATAAGGATCTTATTTCCAAGTACGCTGGTGTTGCAGGTGAAGAACCTGGTTGGATGGACCGTAAAACCCTTGGTGACGCTACTAAGGAAAATGAGGCTTTGCTTCAAGGTTCAGCTGCGATCATTGAAGAGCAAAAGAACCGATTGCTTGCTAAGTTCTTCCCTCAGTACTTGGGCGGATAGAACGAATTAGTTGACTGTATTAGGGGGACGGTTCCGGCCGTCCCCCTTTTGAATTTGTAACAGGGAGCGTTGCTATGCTTGCTGATTTCTGGGCTGGGCTATCTTATTTAGGCACATGGGGATATTGGGCTGGATTTATGGCGGCTGTATTTATTACGGTACCCATAGCACTTATACCTGGTATTTCTGCTACTCTGGTGATGGCAATCACCATCCCTTTCATTGTTATTTCAGTTCAGGATCCAGTAATTGGTTTAGCAATGCTTGCGACATTGACAGGTATTGATAATACCCTTGACTCAATCCCATCAATTCTGCTTGGTATGCCCGGAGGTGCGACCCAGGTTACCTTTTTGGAAGGGAACCAGTTAGCTCAAAGAGGTGAGGCGGCTCATACGTTAGGAGCTGTTTACGCAGTGTCTGCTATCGGAGGGGTAGTTGGTGCACTTGCCCTAGCAGTAATTATTCCTGTAATTTCACCTTTTGTACTAGCATTCGGATTCGCTGAAATCGCCGCAATGGCAATGTTTGGTGTTGCTATGGTTGCCGCACTTAGCGGCGGTGCAATGATTAAAGGGATATTTGCGGCAGTACTTGGTATGTTAGTTAGCGTCGTTGGTCCAGGTAAAGTAAGTTTAGACTTGCGATTTATGTACGATCAGCAATGGCTTTTTGATGGATTGCCGCTTATTGCGACGACAATTGGTGTCTTCGCACTCCCCGAGATCATAGACTTAACAATGACTAGAAAGCCACTTGCTCCTAAAGATGCAAAGATTAGCTATGATGAAATCTTTAGAGGAGCAAGGTACGGTTTCAAGCGTTGGCCTATGGCGATACGCCAGTCTTTGTTTGGAGTTTTCCTTGGAGCTGTTCCCGGCATCGGTAGTGGTGTTGTGGACTGGATGTCATATGCCTTCGGCATATTTTGGACCAAAGATAAAAGCCAATTTGGTCGAGGAAATCTTGACGGTGTGCTTTTTGCAGAATCTGCTCAGAACGCTAAAGAAGGCGGGCAAGCAATTCCTACTTTAGCACTTGGTATACCGGGTGGACGTGCTTGGGCATTCGTTATAGTTGCGATGCTTGCCTATGGAATAGCCCCAGGGCAGAGAATGCTTGAAGACCATGCTGATATAACGATAATGATTGTATTAAGCCTTGGTTTAGGTAACTTATTTGTAACAATGCTTGGCTTAGGGTTCACACGCCAAATGGCAAGACTGACACTTATTCCATATCCAGTCTTAGGCTTTCTCATTATTCCAATTTCGTTACTTGCTGCATTTCAGGACACGAGGGACGTAAGTGCTATTGGTATAGTGCTTGTCGGAGCTACTCTCGGTATGCTTATGAAGAAATACCGATGGCCCCGACCACCTTTACTCATTGGATTCATACTTGGTCCAATAATTGAATCTAACATCACTAACTCAGTTGGTCGTTATGATTGGGTAGGTACCTTCACAAGACCATTGTTTATTGTTTTAGTCGTACTTGCTATTACTACTGCTGCAGTGTTCACTAAATACATGAATATGGGTGCACCTGCTGACCCTGAATCAAACAACGCTGGTGGTCTTGCAGGTAGACTGCAATCTTTGCGATGGAAATTTCATCCTGATCAATATTTTTCAGGGGCAATGGTCTTATTGATGGCATATGCGATTTATGAATCTTCATCCTTCTCATTTATGGGTAGATGGTTCCCAATGTCATTGTCAATTATTGGTTTAACCTTGGCTTCAGTGCAGTTCTTGCGTGAAGGTCTTGGCGCAAAGACCGGAGCTATCATGGATATTGGAATACGAAGTGAAGGGGTTGCTGGAGCTCGATCAGCGGGCTTCATATTCCTCATATTACTTACGAGCATGCTTATTATTGCAGGTCTATTCCAAGACGGATTGAAATGGGGCGCACTATTTATTGCTACTTTAGGGCCCCCAGCAATGATGTGGAACCGTCCTCCGCAGTGGAACCTTTTATCTATATTTAACTCCAATCGTACAGGTTTCATTGGCGGTGGAATTGCGGGAGCTTTGATACTTACGCTGAATATGCTTTTCTTTGACTATTTGCTTGCTGTTTTTTGGCCGAAGGCATTTATTTTGGACTGGTTTGGACTCAAGAGCATTACGGAGCTTTTCGGTGGCTAGTTAAAAGATCATAAGAGAGGGCTCTAATGAGCCCTCTCTTTATATATGGTAACAATTAAATTTTCGTGCTGTTTGATTTTTAGTGTCCTTATGAGAAGATTGTTGGTTGAAGGTTTTCAAGTCTTACCCAGGCATGCATTTGCTGCACTTCTGGTAGCCATTTGTATCACGTTGATGGGACTTTTACTGTTAAACAATGTGGGAAAACTTGCTGACCGCACTGAATCCTCAATGGCAACTTATTCTGATGGCAAGCTTTCATTTCAAACGACTGAAGGTAGAAATGTTGTAGTTATAAGGGATGATCCTTGTAAACGTAGAGGACCGCGCCCGGCTAATAAATGCTTATTGTTCTTTGAAAACGGTGACAACGTCATTGTCACATATGACGCTGAAAATCCGTCACGAACGTGGCTTGGACCTACACCTGGAGGATGGGCTGCAGTTTCTATTTTATGGGGTGGTATTGCATTAGCGATATTCGCAGGGCTCTGGTTGGTATTTACATCAAAATTGTATCGCCGTATTACGAGTTCCTCTATAGCCCAACGGTTTATGTATGATGACAATACTGATTAATTTATCACTTCAGATGTTTGGCTTTCTATTTCTGGAAATAGCAAGGATTTGACCACAACTGGTACTACTCGAGCGGGATAAATCATATCGCCAACATCGATGTAATCAAATTCCTGTAAATATAGATTATCGATTGATATTACAGGGTTGGGAATACCAATATCCTTCGAAATTGTATCGCCAATGATTTTGGCAAAATCACCGGTAAATATCAGCATTAATGGATCACCGTTAGAAATTGTATTGGGAATTGCTTTGATGATGCCGTCAGCGATTTTACGTAATTGACTATAGCGCGGTAATCCGTCCCAATCAAAAGCTAGCGCAACTTGCTGCTCTCCTTCAATTAAATCTTGCCGATTGAATGCACTATTCACTAATTCGACAACTTCATCTGGCTCGACTATATGATCTTCATCTAATTTGGATATCAATACGGGAATGTTTCTAAGAGGAAGAAGATTGGCATCAGAAATCGATAAAGTATTCCCGCTTAGTTGTACAGTAAACTGTGATGCACCTATTACAGTGGCACGGATTCGTTCAGTGGCTTCTGCTACAGGCTTGACCATGTCTGTGGAAGAAAGATTACTTCGAAGATATTCAGCTATTGAGACTGCTAGATCTCCAAAATCGTGTGATTCTAGTTCATAGATATATTCAGAAACTCCTCCTGAAAACACAATTGAGTCAAACGAAAGATCAATCGGCAAATCAGGTGTTAATAGCAATGATTCTGTAATAGCTGAGCGTGTTTTTCCGTGAATAAGTTCAATTAAACTTGAGGCAAGAACATTTGCAATTGCAGTGCGATCTTTTCTTGTTAAAGGTTCCCCAAGCTTTAAATCTAAGGATACCGATTCTGCCGCTAATCTTGCGGCATCTTCAATCCTAATAATATTGCCATTCTCGTCAGTTGCGATCAATCTCCCGCCCACATTTATAGCAGCAGTTTGTTTTATCCGCCCTGCTTCAATCAAGGCGAATTTTGTTGTTCCCCCACCTATGTCAACATTTAAAACGACCTGGCGTGGATCCCGGGACAATTTGACTGCTCCAGATCCATTTGCAGCAAGAATAGACTCCAAATTATGTCCTGCTGATGCACATACAAACTTTCCTGCAGAGTCTGCAAATAAGTCGGCGATTGAATGTGCATTCCGACGCTTGATTGCTTCGCCGGTTAAAATAATTGCACCACTATCAATGTCTGTAGGAGTAACGTTTGCTTCAGAGTAGGACGAGCTTATAAAGGCTTCCAATTTTTCAGTGTTGATCAAATTATCGTTAGTGTATGGAGTAAGGAGAATAGGAGATTTGTATAAAGTCTGCCTATCTACCACAACGTACCTGCTAGAGTGCATCTCCTGAATGCGCTGAAGAGTTATGTTCGAGAACATTAAATGTGAAGTAGATGATCCTATATCAATCCCAACAGTTTTAAGCTCGATGGTTTCATAATGGTAATAATCATGGTCAGGATTATTTAATTCCACATTTAATTTTGCTAAGCGTTCTTCATCAGGGTCGTGAAGATGAGCCCATGGTTCATCATGCATGTGATACCTCAATCATATTTGCAGGAGTTAGATTTTGTACTAAGGTTGAGACCTTGCTCTAGCGAGCATATCATGAATTTACTATCTCTAGTTGAAGGTGGCCAGTAATGAGCGTTGTAAACAAATCGCATAGCCCTGTTCTTACTACAAAAGGACTAGTTGGTTCAGCATCCCCACTTGCGGGATCAATAGGTGCACAGGTTTTAAGGGAGGGAGGTAATGCTTTTGATGCAGCTGTAGCAGTAGCTGCAGCCGAGGCTGTTACCTTACCGATGATGTGTGGGTTAGGTGGAGAAGTTTTTGCTCTTATGTACCATGCGAAGTCAAATAAACTCTATGGTATTTCAGGGTCAGGCAGAGCTCCTCAAGGGGCTACGCGGGAATATTTTGTGGAGCAAGGTTATACTAAAATGCCTCCTGACGGGCCTTTAACTCCCGCAGTGCCGGGAGAAGTACATGCCTGGCAGGCAATATTAGATAAATTCGGAACTAAGAAACTTAGCCAATTGCTTAGTCCGGCAATTGATTTAGCTGAAAACGGGTTCCCCTTGCCTGTACGCTCAGCTAGCTATTTTGTGAAACCCTTTTATGACAAATTAGCGAAATATCCTTCAACAAAGAAAATATTTATTAAGCCAGATGGATCTCCATACAATATAGGTGACGTATTAGTGCAAAAGGCTTTAGCAAATTCTTTACGAAAGATTGCAGAAAACGGTCCTGACGAATTTTATAAAGGTAATTTAGCTAAAGAAATCGCGAAATCTATTTTAGAAGCTGGCGGCTTAATTAATGAATCGGATCTTGCGGCACAAGAAACTATAATTTATGAAAATCCCCCATCAGTTGAATTTCACGGGCACACTGTTTTCGCAACGGATTTACCTTCACAAGGTGTATTGACATTGGAATTACTGAGCTTACTGGATGGATTTGATTTGAAAAAAATGGGTCATAATACCCCTGAGTCTATCCATACTATGATTGAAGCGAAGCGGTTGGCCTTTGCGGACCGATTGGCTTACGTAGGTGATCCAGAGTTTGTAAAAGTTCCAATGGAAGAATTATTGTCAAAGGAATACGCGTCAAAACGCCGGGAACTTATTGATCCGAGTGGTATGGCAGAAATAGTGCCCGCCGGTGAACTAGCATCGTCAGCCTTTCCGAACCCTAGTACATCGTACTTCAATGTCATTGATAGTGAAGGCAATGCCCTTTCGTTCATACATAGTTTGTCTCAGTATTTTGGGAGCGGATTTGTGGCTGGAGATACAGGAATATTACTTAATGATCGTGCGGGTAGAGGTTTTTACTTGGATGAGGGACATGTGAATGTTATTGCTCCCGGCAAAAAAACAATAAACACTATACATACGTATATGGTATTTAAAGATGAGAAACCCGTGTTAGTTGGAGGAACTCCTGGTGGAGACAATCAGCCCCAATGGAATGCGCAAACAATTTCTAATGTGATTGATCATGGTATGGACGTACAAGAGGCTGCAGATGCAATTAGGTGGGCGCATTTCCCAGGCACTGATCCTCGTACAATTGACGAGGAAATGGTCCTTCGTATGGAAGACGGGTTCTCGCAGCAAACGAGAGACCAAATAGAGCAAAAAGGGCATAAAATAGTCGAGTATCCTCTTGTTGGAACTCCAGGGGCAGTTCAGCTTATAGCAATTGACCATTCCCGTGGTGTCCATGCTGGTGGTACTGACAGAAGATCAGATGGATATCCCATCCCGGAGTAAATATGTCAATAACATTGATGGCAGATCATGAATATGCGGCCAGATACCTAGCTGATGGTCAAGTTAAAGTCGAAGGCTACCCTGTGGACATAGTATGGCCACAAATGGGCGCAGGTTCTGTATACGCGCAATTGTTTGGGAATCCCCCATACGACGTAATGGTTATTCCCATGACTAATTACCTTATTGCACTAGATCGAGGCGAGAAAATTACTGGAATCCCTGTTTTCCCGGATGTTTCTTTTCCACATTTAGGTGCCCAGACTACGACTCAGTCTGGAATAGTGAAACCCAAGGATCTCGAAGGTAAAAAAGTGGGTATCCGAGGTTGGGGATTCAATCCCGGGACATGGATGAGAGGTATTTTATCCGAGCAATATAACGTCGACTTAACTAAGATTGAATGGGTAGAAGCAGAACCTAATTCTTTAATGCATGTTGAATATCCGCGAGATACTAGATTTAATATTTCAAAAGGCGGAGATCAGATTCAAGAGCTTGAATCTGGGCAATTAGATGCTGTCTT
>CEUL01003649.1_pt1 | contig 9936 bp, 6 predicted proteins | sample 427021 | NCBI WGS metagenome assembly CEUL01 (sample SAMEA2622800, study PRJEB7988) | marine metagenome | isolation source: saline water (ENVO:00002010), including | reverse complement strand
GGCACATTAAAATTTCTATACATCCAGTAACCAAGTCTTTCATGCATTTTGCTTGGATCTAAATTCTGTGAATGAAATTGAAGTTTTTTTAACCCATAAAATTTATTATCACTTCCTTTCCAATTAATTTTTAATTTAAGAGATAATTTCGGGCACTTTTTTGCACCACTTGGATTTGACCAATCTTCTCCTTCAAGACAACCAACCCATGCTCCAATTGAGCCTTTATATCTAATTCCTATTTTTGATATAACTTCATCTTCAAAAACTAAAGATCCTTCAACATATTGTTCTGCTGCAGGGTCTGCATCAATTTTAGAAAGGTTTTCATTGGTTAGCCAAATATCAAATCTATGTAACTTATTTTGATCATATATATATTCGGCTTTATGTGAATTTTTATAGGAATATTCATTGTAAGAGTTTCTTATTTTATCTAAATCTATATCTGATAATAAAATTTCTTCTTGATTTTTATTACAACTAAAGAAAAGTAATAAAAAAATAATCGTATAATTTATTGTTTTACTTTTCATTGATTGAAAGAAATTGATATTATAAAACAAAGTTAATCTAACTATATTTGTATTTTTAGTAACATATATGAAAAAATTATTTTTTATTTATTGTTTTATAATATTTATTATTTCTTGTAACAAAGATGAAGAGAAAGTTGATGAGATTTCTGGTCTTTTTATTAATGAGTTTTTAGCAAGCAATGATGCTTGTTGTGCTGATGAAAACGGTGAGTATGATGATTGGGTAGAGCTATATAACAAAACAGAATCTCCAATAGATATTGGTGGAATGTATTTTACTGATAAACCTGATGACGATGATCCATATAAAATTCCTGATTCTATTCCCTCTAAAACTACTATACCTCCAGGTGGTTTTCTTGTTCTATGGTGTGATAAGGATGAAGAACAGGGAGTCCTTCATTTAAAAGTTAAACTATCTGCTGATGGTGAATCTGTAATTTTAATTGATAAAGATAGAGTTTCAATTATTGATTCTCTAACTTTTGAATCTCAAAAAACAGATGTATCAATGGGTAGAGACCCATCTAATTTCTTACAATGGAAAACTTTTGCAAATCCGACTCCTGGTTTTCCAAATAATTAATTATAGATTTATATTGTGAAATTTCTATTTAATTTATTGTTTATTATTTTATGTTTTTCTTGTAGTTTCAATGATAAAAACAAACCACCGAATATAATTGTAATAATTAGTGATGATCAGGGTTATGCAGATGTTGGTTTTCATGGTAGTAAAGAAATATTTACCCCAAATATCGATCGAATAGCTAATAATGGTGTGGTTTTTTCTCAGGGATATGTTTCATTTGCTGTTTGTTCACCAAGTAGAGCAGGTCTTATTACAGGAAGATATCAGAATAGATTTGGTTACACTAGAAATATTTTATTAGCACCTAAAGACTCTACAATGGGACTTCCTTTAGGTGAACAGACTCTACCTGAAGTTTTAAAAAAAGGTGGGTATAAAACTAAAGCAATTGGGAAATGGCATCTTGGAGCTCATGATTTACTAATCCCAGAAAATAGAGGTTTCGATGAGTTTTATGGTTTTTTAATAGGAGGTCATAGATATTTTCCTGATGACCTTACTTTAAATGATTTAACTGAAGCTAGAAAACAAATGGATGGATATATAACTAAAATTTATGATAATGGAAATAGAATTAATACCTCAAGATATCTAACGGATGAGTTATCTATAAATGCAGTTAAATTTATTGAAGATAACTCAAATAATCCTTTCTTTTTATATCTATCATATAATGCTCCACATACTCCTTTGCAGGCTAAAGAAGAAGATTTACTTAGAAATATGCATATAAAAGGAGAAAAAAGAAGAATTTATGCCTCAATGGTTACCTCAATGGATGATGGAATTGGATTAGTTCTAGATAAATTAGAACAGATGAATATTATAGACAATACAATCGTAATTTTTTTCTCAGATAATGGAGGAGTAGAGTGGTATAATCATTCTGATAATGGAGAATTAAGAGGTATTAAAGGTGATTTTTTTGAAGGAGGAATAAGAGTTCCATTTGTGATGCAATGGCCTAAAATTATACCAAGAGGAATAGTTTATGATAAACCAATTATTGCCTTAGATGTTTTTGCTACTTCCATTGCAGTTGCAAATGTTGAAAATCATACAATAAATGAGATCGATGGAGTTAATCTAATACCTTATATTATTGGAGAAAATAATAATAATCCTCATAAATATCTTTATTGGCAGAATAGAGATAAAGAAATTGATGTTATAAGGGATGATAGATATAAATACTTACGAATTAAAAATAAAGAATTCATATTTGATTTAAGTAATGATATAAGTGAGGAAAATAATTTGATAAATTCTTCCAAACAAATTTATGAAAACTTAAAATTTAAATTTAAAGAATGGGAAAAAGATATGATAGATCCAATATTTCTTGATTTAGGAATGGGAAAAGAGTATAATAAATTACATCCAGATAGATGGCATAATTCTAATTCAGAGAAACAGTAATTGGCCATCCTTTAAATTGCTTTGCGCTATTTAATTTTATATTTTGAAACCTTGGCCAACATTCAAAGGTAACACTGTTTGTTTTTTTATTAAACTTTATTATTCCATAACCAGCCCCATTTGAATCAGTGTCCGGGTTAGCATAAGCATGCATTGTAATTTTATTATTAAAACCATCTAAGTACCTTCCTGTCCAAGGTAGTTTTTTACTATTTTTGATTTCATTATTTACTTTATTTTCAGGCCACCACCATCTACTATAATAGTCATTGACTATAGCAGGTACAATGAATGCCCAAGGGCCATCTTCATATTTTTCTATACCATGTTGTATTACAGTTGAAATATGTTGATCACCTCCAACATGAATTGCATTGGCTTTTTTTATTAATTTCAATGCCTTATTTCTTCCAGATTGGGGCCAACCATTTGAGTCCATATCGGCATGTAGTCTATTATCTTTACTTCCATGAAGGTGAGCTCCTCCACAAAATCCAGTTTGAGATAAGACGCATTTCATAATACTTTTTTCTTTACTAGATCCCCATTTCTCCAAAAAATAAAGTTGTCTTTCACCTAATAAAGTTAGTCCTTCCACATCAACAGATTTTGGATCATAATTCGGATTCCTTATATGATCTGGTCTAGGTCCTTGTTGAGGTATTTTTCCTTTTGGACCCGATTTAAATTTTCTATCTTCAATAATCGCGAAATCAATACCTCCTAAGATCAAATTTGTATAATAAACTCCAATTCCTTGTTCTATGGATGTAGTATCAAATGGGTCGGGAAGATGTGAAGTTTGTGCTCTTTCAACCATTTTCACATAGTCTTTATCATAAAAATATCCTCCATCATTTCCAGCAGGGGAAGAAGCGATTTTACCATTTTCTCCCCATAAGTTACCTTGGCCTATATCATGGTCATCAGGTATTGTAATACAGGGTCTTTCTCTAAATATTTCTCTGAATTGAATACCGAATTTTAACCATGCTGCGGTATGTTCTTTGTGATCATAAGATTGATCTCCAGCAAAAAACAAAATATCTGGATCTATGTGATTTATATTTTTTATATAATTTTCTCTATCACCTCTGTCCTTATTACTATTACATGAAAAAGCAGCTAATATAATTTCGTTTTTATCAATTGGGTCTTTTCTAATAACACCTTCAAAAAATGCATTTTTTCCATGTTTTAACCTATAATTTATATCTTTTTTAGTATCCCAATTCTCAACTCTGAATGTTGTCATCCAACCTATTTCATTTACTTTTCTTTTTTGTATTTCAAACCATTTGTTTCCTTTTTTTATTTCTAGCCTTACTTCTCTAGATTCATCGGGATATAAAGGAAATAATTGAGCTGACAGTTTTAAAGTACTATTGGACACAGTATATATCCCAAATGCAATAACATCTTTTCTCTCAACTTTAAGATTAATTATTGGATTGGGGTCTCTATTCCACCAGTCATTAGTTGATAGGGTATCTAGTGAATTGAAAGGTGCCTTTACAATACCTTGAAATAATTTCTTATCTGTATCTTCTTTTTTTTCATTGGTGCATGAAAATGTTAAAACCAAGAGGATTAAAAAAAATATATTCAAATTTTTCATTTAATTAAGTTTATTATACAAGATAATCAATTGCATGATATTTCATATTCTGTCCAATTTTTTTGAGTTTTTTGATTAGGAAAATAAAAGCATTTTTTCGAATTATTAGGGAATGTTATATGTTTATAAAATCCATCAGGCACGTATGCATCTGTATCCAATATTTTACTATTTTCAGAAAATTTTACTTCTATTTTAATATTTAAAGTTCCGAATTCTTTTGCCCATAATCTATTTTGTTCTTCAAGTTCTCTCCACTCACCTCTGTTTAATTGGTCTAATTGCAAAGCACAATTTAAAAAAGAAAATGTAGTATAAAGATTTTCCCATGAATCAGTAAAAGATCCTGCTGGAGCCATATGGCCTTTATCCCAAGGATTATTTTTATAATCCATATTATCTGATGTCCTTACATTATCATCAAGGTAAAAATCCATTCCATCTCTGTCTGCAACTTTTGTTATATTTCTTACTTTATATTCAATCCAATTTGGTTGTTGTTTATTTTCATTATATGAAACTTTAAACACATTGTTTTCAACTATAACCTCTTCTCTTAATGGACCAAGATTTAATTTTTCAACTTCTTTTTCATTTAAACATGAAATAAAGAAAATACAACTAAGAATAAATATTGATTTATACATAAATAATCTTATTAATTAAATTAAATAACTTTACAAAAATTATTTATAACAAGTAATTTCTAATAATTAAAATGAAAAAAATTTTATTTTTTTTTTTAATATATCCTTCTTTTTTATTTTCCCAGCAAAAAAACTTTTCACCAAGACCATCTTTTGATGCTTTTTTTTCTGATTCAAAGCCTGTTTTAGATGGAAATATTATTTCAGATGCGTTTTGGGTAAATGTTCCTGTTTTAAAAGATAAAATGATTCAACAAAAACCTTTTTTAGGTTTAGAATCAACAGAAAATACAGAAATAAGGATTACATATAATAATTCAACTCTATTTTTAGGGGTAGTATGTTATGATTCAAGTCCCAATACTTTAATTGTATCAGATTCTAGAAGGGATTCTGATTTAAGTGATGATGATAGTTTTTTATTTATAATTGACACATACAATGATCAACAAAATGGATTTCTATTTGGAACGAATTCAGATGGCATGGAATATGACGCTCAAATTGACAATGAAGGTGTAGGCAATAGAACATCTCAGAGACAACAAGGTGGTGTAGTAGGAGGAACAAATGTAAACTGGGATACTTCTTGGAGTGTAAAAACAGAAAAAAATGATTATGGGTGGAGTGCTGAATTTGCAATTCCATTAAAATCCATTAGATTCAGTCCAGGAAAAGATAAAACTTGGGGTATCAATTTTCAAAGAAATATTAGTAAGAATAATGAAGTGTCCTTTTGGTCTCCTTTACCTGTAGGTTTTGGATTTGGAATAAAAAGAGTTTCTTTGGCAGGAAAAATGAGTGGATTAAACTTAAAAAACCCTGGTAACTTAAAGTTTTTACCATACATTTTAACACAAGCTACTAGAAATAAAGCCACTAATAACAACTCAGCTGATTATGAGTTTGGTGCTGATATTAAGTATAGTATAACACCAGCTTTAACTCTTGATTTAACCTATAATACCGATTTTGCACAAGTAGAAGTAGATCAACAGCAAGTCAATCTTGATAGATTTAATCTTTTTTATCCGGAAAAGAGAGCTTTCTTTTTAGAAAATGCTGGTCAATTTTCTATTGGAAGTCCTGGGGAAATTGATTTATTTTTTACTAGAAGAATAGGTATTTCAGATGAAGGAGTCGTTGTGCCTATAATTGGTGGTGGTAGGCTTTCAGGTAAGATAGGACAAACAAATGTTGGTTTTCTTTCAATGTTTACTGATAAAATTGATGAGTTAAATATTAATGGAAATAATTATAGTGCAGTCAGAATAAATCATAACCTAAAAAATTCAAGATCATCTATAGGGGGAGCATATATAAGAAGGACATCTTTAGCTGATGCTTCAAACGATTACAATGGAGTCTTTGCAGTTGATGGAACTTGGGGAATAGGGAAAAAAGCAAAAATATCTGGTTTTATATCAAAAAGTAATACTCCAGGAATCACGTCAAGTAACCATGCTTTTAAATTTTTAGCTAATTATGACTGGAATATGTGGAATTTAATTGCACAGTATTCAGAAGTAGGCAAAGGCTTCAATCCAGAGGTCGGATATCTTGAAAGAAGTTCATTTAAGAAACCTGAATTTTTGATTTTTAAAATCATCAGAATGCCAGAAGAAAATAAATTGTTAGAATATAGACCACATATTTCAGGAAGATATTATTTTGATTTTCAAGGTAATGTAGTTACAACTTATACTCACATAGATACACATTGGGCTTGGAAAAGTGGTTTAGAAATACATACAGGTTATAATATTAGAAAAGAATGGGTTAGTGAAGAATTTAAAATTGTGGATTTAAATATTCCTGCAGGTAATTATAATAATAGTGAAGTTCAGCTCGTATTTATGACTAATAAGAATAAAAAAATATCCTTTAATACAAGAAGTTATATAGGTGGTTATTTTGGAGGAAATAAATTTTTCAATAATGCAACTTTAAATATAAGACCTACTGATAAATTGAGCTCTTCAATTTTTTTGAATAGTAATATAATAAAAGCTAATTCAGATAATTTAAATATATTAATTAGTGGAATAAGATTATCATATTCATTTAATCCTAGAATGTTTCTTCAAAGTTTGATTCAATACAATAATATTACTAATTTAATTTCTGTAAATACAAGATTTGGACTTTTACAATCTGCAAATACGGGATTATTTGTAGTTTTTAATTTGCTAAAAGATGAAGATTTAATTGATAATATTAATAATCAAAGATTAACAATAAAATATTCTTATACGTTTGATTTTATTAAATAACTTTTAACTAAAAAAAATAAATTATGAAAAAAATATTTTTCTTTCTGATATTATGTTTTCCATTATTTTCTCAAGAATATAAAAAACCTCCAGAGGTCATTAGTTCTATGATTGAAGCAGAACCACAACCTACACTAAACTTTAATAATAATGGTGATTTAGCTTTGATGCTAAGAAGAGATGGATATAAGTCAATTGAAGATCTTGCAATTGAGGAATTGAGAATTGGAGGCACAAGAATTGATCCTGTAAGATATACTTCCTCTAGAATGACATACTATAACTCTTTCTCTTTACTTGATATTAATACTGGAGAGAATATTCAGCTGAATCACCCAAAAAACGGAAAATTTTCTTTTTTTAGCTGGTCACCTGATGAAAGTAAGGTTGCTTATACTAATACAACTGAGGATGGTGTAGAGCTATGGATAACTGATATTAAAACAAAACAATCAAGAAAAGTTTCAGATAAATATCTAAACGATATATTAGTAAGTCCATTTCAGTGGTATAATTCAGGTTCTGATTTACTTGTCAGTTTAAGGTGTAACTCAGATATACCTTCTGTTAGAACCGTTCCTTCTGGTCCAATAATTCAACAAACTAATAATCAAATTGCTCCTTCAAGAACTTACCAAGATTTAATTAAAAATAGTAATGATGAGATCTTATTTGAACATCTATCATGCATTGAATTACATAAAATTTCTATTGATGGTAAAAACTCAAAATTTATAGAAAAAGGAATGATCAAAGATTATGATCTATCTCCTAATCAAGATTATCTTTTGATAAAAAAAATTAAGAAACCGTTTTCTTATTTAGTTCCTTATTATAGATTTCCTTATATAGTAAAAACTATAGATCTAAATAATAAACAAGAAAAAACTATTGCAGATATTCCTATAGATGAGGTAAGACCAATAGGTTTTGATGCTACTAGAGTTGGAATTAGATCTGTAAGTTGGAGAAATGATAAGGAAAGTGAACTCTACTGGGTTGAAGCAAATGATAATGGTGATCCAAAGGTAAAATCTGATGGAAGAGATATTGTTTATACATTAAAAAGCCCATTTAATGATAAAAAAGAGGAACTTTTAAGAACAAAACTCAGGTATAGTAATATCAGATGGAGTTCAGGAAATTATGCTATTCTCACAGAACGTTTATGGAAAAACAGAAACGAGGTAACATCATTAGTTAATGTTAAAGATAGGAGTATTGAAAAAGTCTTATTTGATAGACAATATGACGATATTTATTCAGATCCTGGAGATCCTATTTATAAAAAAAATGAATATAATAGAAATATTATTGATATTAGAAAAAACTCTATAGTAATGATTGGACAGGGCGGGTCACCAGAAGGTTACAGGCCTTTTCTCAGTGTTTTGGATCTAAAATCAGTTTCTAGTAAAATTTTATTTAGGTCTCAGGCACCTTACTATGAAAGACCTATAAAGCTTTCCAGTGATAATGAAAATATTTTAATTACCTCTAGAGAATCTAAGTCTGAAAATCCAAATTATTTTCTTAGGGATCTGCAGAAAAATACTAATAGACAGATAACTTTTTTTGAAAATCCTTATAAAAAACTTGAGCAACTTAAACAAGAAGTTATTAACTACAAGAGGAAAGATGGAATAGATTTAAGTGCTATAGTTTATACTTTAAATACATATAATCCAAAAAATGAAGGAAGATTACCAGTACTTATATGGGCATATCCTAGAGAATATACATCCAAAAAAGTTGCTAGTCAGGTAAGAAATTCACCCTACAGATTTACTAGGATTAATTATGGATCTCCAATTTTTTGGGCTTTAAGAGGTTACGCAGTCATGGCTAATACTGAGATGCCTATAGTTGGTTTTGATGGCGATCAGCCAAATGATTCTTTTAGAGAACAACTTGTTATGAATGCTGAAGCTGCAATTGATAAAATTGTTGATATGGGCATTGGTGATAGAGGTAGAGTAGGTGTAGGTGGGCACTCTTATGGTGCATTCATGACAGCAAACCTTCTTGCACATTCAGATTTATTTGCAGCTGGAATTGCTCGAAGCGGAGCTTATAATAGGACTTTTACACCTTTTGGTTTTCAGAGAGAAGAGAGAACTTATTGGGAGGCACCTGATCTTTACAATTATATGTCTCCATTTATGCATGCAGATAAAGTAAATGAACCTGTTTTACTTATCCATGGAGAGGAAGATAATAATTCAGGTACTTTTCCTGTTCAAAGCATTAGATTTTTTAATGCCATAAAAGGACATGGAGGAACATCTAAACTTGTAATGTTACCAAGAGAAAGTCATGGGTATCGTGCTAAAGAATCTATTTTACATATGCTATATGAGATGGATTCCTGGTTAGAGGAACATGTCAAAAATAAACCATTAAAACCCGATGATGCTATTCTTAAAAAGAATAAATAATATCTTTTTCAATAAACAGATGATTAATTACATTTGAGTGTTAAATTTAAATTTTTAAATATCATGAGATTAATATTAATAACTTTATTTTTTATCACTTTTACAGGTTTTTCACAAATTAAAACACCTGCTGCAAGTACGAGTTCAAAACTACAACAAACTGTTGGTTTAACAGATATAGATATAGAATACAATAGGCCTTCAAAGAAAGGAAGAGCTATTTTTGGAAATTTAGTTCCTTATGGAAAAAAATGGAGAACCGGAGCGAATAGTAGTACCAAAATAAGTTTTTCTACAGATGTTAAGATATCTGGATCTACTATAAAAAGTGGAACTTATTCTTTATTCTCTATTCCAAATGAAAATGAATGGAATGTAATACTTTATTCTGATGCTGAGCTATGGAGTGT
>CEUL01088281.1_pt1 | contig 9948 bp, 10 predicted proteins | sample 427021 | NCBI WGS metagenome assembly CEUL01 (sample SAMEA2622800, study PRJEB7988) | marine metagenome | isolation source: saline water (ENVO:00002010), including | reverse complement strand
GCTACTTCATATTCATCTTTATATGCCATTAGTTTGTATAAATATTTAGCTACTGCTATTGATAAATCTTCTTTATCTTTTTCTATCTTTTTTTCATGTATAATTGTTTCATTTACAAAATCTAAATATGCATCTGAGTATTGTGTATTTTGATAATTTGTAAGAAAACTTGTTCTATCTTTTATAATCTCATTAAGACCATATTTATCTTTATCTATTTCAACATTATTCATATATGGAGCAGCCTCTTTTTCAACATATCTGTAATCAAAAGCAGCCATTCTTCCCCATCTAAAAGCGGATAAATTCATATTTATAGCTATATTATTAAGTTTAATAGCCTCTTCCATTGTTTCAGGAAGTACTGGTATCAAACCTTTCTGAAGAGCATAGCCAGTTATAAACATATTTGAACCTATAGAGTCACCAAACATTGCTGTTGCTATTTTTATTGCATTTATAAAGCTTGTTTCTTTAGATGATTTTTCAATAATTTGTCGTATGCGTTTTCCTCCAAATGAATGGTCAGGATCTAAAACAAACCCAGCAACAGGTGTTTCATGATCATTTATAATAGAATGAGTGCTATTGATATTCATTAATTCTCTTACAGGAGAAGTTGTAACTACAACCATATCGCAACCTAAAATTAAATCAGCACTAGTTTTTCCTACTTTAACAGAGTGAATTTTTTCAGGTGATGATGCAACTCTAATATGACTAAGTACGGCCCCACCTTTTTGAGCTACTCCTACTTGGTCTAAAACACTTACTCCTTTATTCTCCATATGTGATGCCATACCTATAAGTGCACCTATGGTTACTACGCCTGTTCCGCCTATTCCAGTGACAACTATATCAAATGGTTTATCCAGGTTTATTTCTTGCGGTCTAGGTAGTTTATTAAATATATCCATAGGTAGATCTGATGCAGCTGTTATTTTCCTTTTTCTAGGTGTCGCACCTTGAACAGTTACAAAAGAAGGGCAGAAGCCATCTACACAGCTAAAGTCTTTATTACACGTGGACTGGTTTACTCTACGTTTTCTTCCAAATTTAGTTTCTAGAGGTTCAACAGAAATACAATTAGAAGTTTTAGAGCAATCTCCACAACCTTCACAAACTGAGTCATTTATAAAACTTCTTTTATCAGGATCTTCCATTAATCCTCTTTTTCGTCTTCTTCTTTTTTCAGTAGCACAAGTCTGATCATAAATCATAACCGTTACTCCTGGCCATGATCTTAGTTCTTTTTGAACTTGATCTATCTCACTTCTATGATTTATAGTAGTACCTTCAGCAAAGTTTGCATTTACGCCATATTTTTCAGGCTCATCTGATACAACTGCTATTCTTTTGACACCTTCTCCGTATAATTGATGAGAAATTCTTGATGGCGTAGGAACTCCTTCAGCAGGTTGCCCTCCAGTCATAGCAGTAGCATCATTAAATAATATTTTATATGTAATATTTACTTTAGCAGCTACAGAAGCTCGTATAGCGAGTATTCCTGAATGCGTATAAGTTCCATCTCCAATATTTTGGAATATATGACTATCTTCAACGAAAGCAGACATGCCTATCCAATTTGCTCCTTCTCCACCCATATGAGTAAAAAGATCGGTATCTCTATCCATCCATGCAGCCATAAAATGACAGCCTATACCTGCCATAGCTTTACTACCTTCAGGAACTTTAGTAGAGCTATTATGTGGACAACCAGAGCAAAAATAAGGAGTTCTATTTGCAATACCTTGAACGGCAGCAGTATCTGGCTCATTTTGTTTAATAATTCTTAATTTTCTTAATAAATTTTCATCTTTATAATTTATAGTTATTCTCTCAGCTATTATTTCTGAAACAAAGTCCGGTGTAAGCTCACCAATAGAAGAAATGAGATCTCTTCCATCTTCATCTCTTTTACCTATAATCTTTTTTGGTCTATTTGATTTATTAAATAAGATTTCTTTAATTTGATCTTCAACTAAAGGTCTTTTTTCTTCGAATACTAATATTTCGTTCATATTTTCACAAAAGTCTACAATTGAGGATTCCTCTAATGGCCAAGGCATTCCTACTTTAAATAAGTGTAATCCAATTTGATTAGCATATTCTTCATCAATTCCGAGATCTGATAAAGCTTGTCTTACTTCCGCATACCCTTTTCCAGTAGCAACTATTCCTATATTTTTTTTACCTTTTGACCAAATGCTTTGATTAATTTTATTAGCTTTTACAAAAGCTTTAACTGCGGGTATTTTGATTTTATTTAAACGAGTCTCTTGTCCAAGAACGTCATCTGGCCATCTAATATGGACTCCTTCTTCTGGCAAATTATATTCAGGAGTATTAATTTTTATTCTATCTAAATCTATATTTACTGAAGCAGAGCTATCCATTGTAGCGGTTACACATTTCATTGAAACCCAGACACCAGCATATCTTGATAAAGCTATTCCTATTAAACCATAATCTAAAAGTTCTTGAACATTAGATGGATTAAGAATTGGTATTTGGGCATCTACCATTGCATATTCGCTTTGATGAGCTAAAGTTGAAGATTTTGCAGTATGATCATCTCCAAGAAGAGCTAATACCCCTCCATGAGGACTTGTTCCTGCTGAATTGGCATGTTTAAATGCATCACCAGACCTATCTACTCCTGGCCCTTTACCATACCAGATTCCAAATATTCCATCCTTAGTACTTTTAGATATTAATCCTGATTGCTGTGAACCCCAAACCGCAGTAGCAGCTAAGTCTTCATTAAGTCCAGATTCAAAATTTATATCATTATTCTTTAAAAATTTCTTAGCCGTCCATAGAGATTTATCATACATTCCAAGAGGAGAACCTCTATAACCTGATATAAAAGCAGCAGTATTTAAATTTTGACTTTTATCCTTTTGTCTTTGAATAATTGGAAGTCTAACTAGCGCTTGAGTACCCGTAATATAAACTCTACCCTCTTCAAGAGTATATTTATCGTCTAGAGTAATCTTTTTAGATTTTAATTCCATCATTATATAATCCCATATTATATAATCCTATATATATTATACAAATAAAACTGTTTTTATTGCAATTCAGTCATGCACTTTTCATTAAAATAAAAAGCTATTGTATTATATACTATTTTAAAATATTTTAAAAACAAATTTATCATTATAGATTTAAAGCATTTATATACAATATAGGATATAAATAATAATTAAGGAAATATTATTTAGATATGACAATATTAATTACTGGAATTGCAGGGTTTATAGGCTCGCATTTAGCAAGAAATCTTCTAAGTAGAGGTGACAAAATATTAGGAATTGATAATATTTCTGATTATTATGATGTTAATTTAAAATATGACCGATTAAATAATTTAAAAAAACATAAAAACCTTATTTTTGAAAAAATTGATATTTCAAATTATTCTGATTTGGAGCAAATAGTAAAAAAACATAAAATTTCGAAAATATGTCACTTAGCAGCGCAAGCTGGAGTAAGGTATTCTTTAGAAGCTCCCATGGAATATATTAAGAGTAATATTATTGGTCATTTAAATATACTAGAGATATGTAGAAATTTTAAAATAAAAAATTTAGTTTATGCGTCTTCTTCATCTGTTTACGGAGGAAATAAAAAAGTTCCATTTTCTATTGGAGATAGAGTTGATACTCCAGTTTCTCTTTATGCAGCCACTAAAAGATCAGATGAGCTTATGTCATATACTTATAATCATTTATATGGAATAAATACTATAGGTTTAAGGTTTTTTACTGTATACGGCCCTTGGGGAAGACCTGACATGGCTACATGGATTTTCACAAAAAAGATTATAAATGAAGAGCCAATTGAAGTGTTTAATAACGGTAATATGGAAAGAGATTTTACTTATATTGATGATATAATAAATGGCACAGTATCAATATTGGATTCTTGCAAACAAAATAGCAATGATAGCTTTTCTAAAGTTTATAATATTGGAAATAATAAACCAGAAAATTTATTAAATTTTATTTCTATAATAGAAAAAAGTTTAGGAAAAAAAGCAATTAAAGTAATGAAGCCCATGCAAAAAGGAGATGTAGCTAATACCTATGCTGATATTAATGAAATAAAAGCTGACTATAACTTTATACCTAAAACTAAGTTAATTGAAGGTATTCCTAAATTTATTGAGTGGTTTAAAAACTATCATAATTAGTTAGTTAATGTTTATGAAATTTATCGTTTAATTTTGCAATTCTCTCAATAGATTGTTCGGCTTGATATTTTTCTTTCCATTTTTTATAAGGCATACCATAAACCATTTCTCTAGCTTTATCGTAATCTATTTCATTTCCATTTTTTGAAGATTCTTCAGAGTACCATTTAGAGATACAATTTCGGCAAAAATCTGCCAATTCCATTAAATCTATATTTTGTATATTTGGGTTTTCTTGAAAATGTTTCAATAACCTTCTAAATGTAGCTGCTTCTATTTTTTCCTTAGTACTATTTTCCATATTTATTCTCCAGTTTTATATATTTTAAAATAAGTTAAGTTTTTTTGCAAAAGTATTATAAGGTGCACCTAATTCAATTTGTGAATAATAAATAGCATTACTAATACTTAAATAAAGGTCTTTTAATCTAGATAAATTTTTTTTTTCAAATATATCATTTCTAATTTCTATAGATATATAAGGTCTTTGTTCAAGTTCACCATGACGCGTCATTGTGTAATTTACATCCTCGTAACCGCTATAAGGTTTATTTTTACCAATTTTGTATTTCGTATTATCGCTTAGATATTTTAACAAAGGTTTATATAAACGTTTATCATCTCTATAAAGTAGGCCAATCTCCCAAGGACGCTTTATTTTATTTTGTAATGAAGAAGTGAAAGAGTGAATACAAATTAAAGCAGTTTTACAAGAAAAGTAATTATCCATTTTATTTAAAGTTACATTTATTTCATTATGATAAGTCATATGGAAATATTTTATCCTATATAGTTTTTCTGATTTTGATAAATTTCTATTTCCAGGAATTTTAATTCCATCGCTTTCTTCAGTAATACAATTCAAATGGTTTTTATCTCTATTCAAATCTATAAAAAGTCGTGAATATTTCCCCAGTATAGCATTTGTATTAAACGTGGAGATGAGTTTTTTAGTAAATGTTTTTGTTCCTATGTCATAAGCTATATGGCTTTGAAGCATATTATTATCAAGGTTTAGTTTTTTATATTGATTAGGTATTAAATTTGAAGCATGATCGCAGCAAAATAGTAAGGGTAGAGAAGGGCATTTATTTTTTATATTTATAAAATTATTAATTGTCATAATTAGCCAAGGTAATAAGTTGTGTCTTTTAGAAAGATATAATTATATAAGAGTGTAAGTCTAATGAAAAATAACCATTATAAAAAAATACTTTTGAAAATGTTTGATGAAGCTATATCAATTTCTCATCCAAAAAATTTAATGAAAAAATATATTCCTAATAAACAACCTTCTGGCAAAACAGTTGTAATTGGTGCTGGAAAGGCTTCTGCAGAAATGGCAAGAGAATTTGAAATATCTTGGATTAACAAAGGTTATAAGAAATTAGAAGGCATTGTCATTACAAGATACGGACATAAAAGAAAATGTAAAAATATTAAAATTTTAGAAGCCGCTCATCCAGTTCCAGATAAGGCAGGTTTGAGTGCAACGAATGATATTATTAATTTAATAAAACCCCTTACTTCTAAAGACTTAGTTATAGTATTAATATCTGGTGGAGGTTCGTCATTATTAGTTTCACCACTAGGTAAAGTGAGTTTAAAAGAAAAGCAAAATTTAACAAATCAATTATTAAGATGTGGAGCTACTATTTCAGAAATTAATTCAGTAAGAAAACATCTGTCTAGAGTTAAAGGAGGGAAATTAGCTAGTTTTGCCTATCCTGCTAAAGTGATTACTTTGGCTATAAGTGATGTGCCAGGAGACGATTTTAGTACAATAGCTTCAGGTCCTACTTATCCAGATCATACTAGTAATAAAGATGCTATAGAAGTTTTGTCTAAATATAATATTTCTATCTCTAAAAATATTGAAAATATCTTAAGATCTGACACTTGTGAGACCCCTAAGGAGACTGATAAAATATTTGATAATGCCAAATTTAATATCATTGCAAAACCACAAAATGCTCTTATAAAAGCATCAAAAGTAGCAAAAATAAAAAAATTTAATACTTTAATATTAAGTGATTCTATAGAGGGGGAATCAAATGATGTAGGCTTAATGCATTCAGCAATTGTTAAACAAGTTCTAAGGTTTGGTCAGCCAGCAAAAACACCTTTATGTATATTATCAGGAGGTGAAACAACAGTTACAATTAAAAAAGATAATGGAAAAGGGGGCAGAAATACTCAATTTTTACTTTCATTAGTTATTGCTTTGGGTGCAACAAATAATGTTTATGCAATCGCTTGTGATACTGATGGTATTGACGGCAGTGAAGATAATGCGGGCGCTATTATGTATCCTAATACTCTTCAAAGAGCTTATGATAAAGGTTTAAATCCTAAAGAGTACTTAGAAAGAAACGATGCTTATTCTTTTTTTAAAATATTAGGTGATATAATAAAAACGGGTCCCACTCATACTAATGTAAATGATTTTCGAGCAATATTAATTCCGGATAATTAAGAAACTAACCTTGTCTTGCTTTTAGTCTTGGATTTTTTTTATTTATAACAAAAGTTTTACCATGTCGCTTAATTAATTTGCAGTCTTTATCGCGAAGCTTGGCGCTTTTAAGAGATTTTAAAACTTTCATAATGTTTTCCTACTTATTCAATAAGAGGCATGTTTAAACTTACTTGTGTTTGATGTCAATAATATCGTTTATTATTTATCTATAAGTCTCTTTGAAACTAGAAGAAATACTGCAGCAGCTAATATAGCAGATATTCCTTTAGGGCCTAAGGAATTTGCTATTTCAGAAAAGTTGGCAGCAACACTCACAGGAAATGCTCCAGCGCTTTCGCCTAAAAGTAAAAATAGTAATAGTCCAGCAATAGCAATTGACAAACCTAATTCGGATAATTTCCATATAAACTTACTAAGAGAGGTAACTTGAGCAGAATACTTTTTTAGAATGTTTTCCATAATTTTATCCTTTTATTTATATAACGCTCTATTTTTAAAAATTATGAATAAAAAATAGAGCGCATATAAATAGAAAAAGTTATAAAATAACTATTATAACTTTATACTTAATTTATTTTTTTCCGAACAGCCACATGATAATGCCAACCGAAATTAAACCGGCTAATCCTGCATTACCTAGCTGATTAACAAGCGAAATAACATTTGTTACTACGCTTCCGAAAAAAGACATATTTCCTGATCCAACTAGAAGTTGTGCCGCTATAGCAAGTGCTAGTAGCATAATAGCTAGTTCAGTTAAGGCACCGATTGTACCTTTTATACTATTTATTAGTGACATATAAAACTCCCCTTGTTTATTAAGTCGACCCACTTTGAAATATTTTTAATAAAATGTCAATATATAGTAGTTTTATTTAATTATTATACATTACCTAGTAAAATGTGGATAAGTATTTTTATTCTTTAATTGAAATACTATTATAATGTATTAGTTAATATTTTATTATTTAATACTTATTTAAAATGGATAATTTATTTATGATTAAATTAAAAAAATTACATCATAATGCATATAGATGTATTGATTCTGAAGATACTAGAAAGTTTTATGAAGATTTTTTAGGGCTCCCTTTAACCAAAGCTTTTAAGATTTCAGAAACAGCTACTGGAAATAAAACAAAAGTATTACATACTTTTTATTCTTTAGGTGATTCTTCTTCTCTGGCTTTCTTTGAAGTTTTAAATGATCCTTTAAAATATAAACGTTGGCATGATTTTGATCTCCACATTGCTTTAGAAGTAGAAGGACCTGTATTAATGGATTATTTTCATAAAGGAAAAAAATCGAATATAGAAACAAGAGGAATTTCGAATCATGGTTTTATTAAATCTATCTATTTTAGAGATCCTAATGGATATGTTATTGAACTAACCACTCCATCAGATACTAACAAAGATAAAAATAAAGTTAACCCAAGAGAAATTTTAAATGAGTGGACCTTTAGTAAAAATGAAAAAAATAAATAAGTATATATTTTTTACTTTATTAATTGCATCAATAAATTTTAGTTTTGCAGCAGATAATAGTAAATGGTTAAGCATTAATAAAAAAGGCATGCAGGCTTTTAAAGAAAGAGATTTTGTTAACTCAGAAAAATATTACTTAGAAGCTATAAATGAAGCAAGAGAAGTAAACTTAGGACCTGAACTTTCAGCAACACTTAATAATCTAGGTTTACTTAAAATAGAATTGCTTCAGTTTGAAGAAGCTGAGGTTTTAATAAAAGAATCGTTAAAAATAAGACTGCAATTTTATGGAATTAATCATAGGTATGTAGCACAGAGCTATAATAACTTAGGAAGAGTATATGAATCCTCTTTAAAAATGGAGGAATCTATTGACTTATATATAAAGGCAATAAAAATTTATGAAGTATTAGGTGAAAGATATAATATGCTTCTTGCAAGAACTTTAATTAATCTGTCAACTGTTCAACTCAAAACTGAAGAATTAAATGTTGCTCAAATGAATTTAATAAGAGCTTTAACTATATCTAAAGAATATAGTGAAGATAACTCTGTAAGTTTATCGGCAATGCAAAATTTAGCTGCTTTATTTACTCAAAGAGGTAATTTTATAGAAGCTGAGGAAATATACCTTAATTTAATTCAAATAAGAAAAAATAATAAAAAAGATAATTCAATTGGGTTTGCAAGAGTTCTCAACAACTTAGCAGTCTTATATAAGAAACAATGTAAATATGATTTGGCTTATCCATATATTACTGAAGCAATTACTATATGGGAAAATTTGTCGTCTTCAGATTATTCAAATTTTGCAGCTGCTTATCATAATCAAGGAGAATTATATAAAGCTCAAGGAAAGTATAACTTAGCTATAGAATCTTTTATAAATGGCTTAAATGTGATTGAAACATCTAAAGATAAATTTTATAATCAATATATTCAACAATCTTTTTCCCTAGTTAATTTATATCTTAAAAAAGGTTTAACCAAAAAAGCGGATGAGGTTTTAAAAATTATCAACAAAATTAGAATCACTAAAGGAAATAATAAAATTACCATCGAAAGTCTTCCGGATGAAATTTATGAAGAATGCTCTTCTTCTAATATTTAAAATTATTTTTTTATTTCTTTAATTATTAGATCTACTCTTTTTTGGGCTTCTCTAATTTCGTTAGCAGTCATTTGAAGGGATATGGAATCATCTCTTTGAATAGCTGCTGCTTTATTTCCATACAAAGATGCAATAGTTAGCCATTTATAGGCTTCTATTAGATCTTTTTTTACCCCAGATCCAAGAGCATATAATACTCCTAAACTTGCTTGTGCAGTAGAACTGCCTGCCATTGCAGCTTTATACCACCAAATTGAAGCTTCCTTAGGATTAGCAGGAACTCCTAATCCAGAAAATAATTGAGCTCCTAACATCTCCTGAGCTTTCAGGTGATTCGACTCGGAAGCAATTCTGAACCAATATACAGCGGTAGAATGATCAGGAGGGTTTTTAGTCTCTAAAGCTAGACGACCTAACATATACTGGGCATCAGCATCTCCGGCATAAGCATCTTTTGTAAGTTCCTGTTTTCTAGTTTCTAGGTTTATTATTTCATCATCCGCATATGAAATGACCGAATCACTAAAAAAGATTAGAAAAAAAACGAATGAAATAACAAAAAAACTATTAAAAAAATTAAATTTAATCAATAAAAAACCCTTTAAAACAATGTGAATAATAAAATTATCTAAACATATAGTAATTATTTATACTTTTTTCTATGGATTT
>CEUL01149872.1_pt1 | contig 9975 bp, 9 predicted proteins | sample 427021 | NCBI WGS metagenome assembly CEUL01 (sample SAMEA2622800, study PRJEB7988) | marine metagenome | isolation source: saline water (ENVO:00002010), including | reverse complement strand
GATAGAGGGGTGCTGTCATGAAGATGCTTGGAATTATAATTCAGAAACTACAATTCACAATGATGATTTATGTATATATGATTTTACATTTTTAAATCCTGTAAGTGATACTGCATGGGGGATAGCTCAATCTCAAACTATATTATGGGAAGGTGGAGATGCTAATTTAGATTTAACGATTATAATTGATGATATAGAATTAAATAGATCTGACCCTGTTATTATTGCAGAAAATGTGCCAAATACAGGAACTTATGAATGGGTGGTAGCTGATACATTGTTAGGTGATAAAAGAATTGGTCTTTTACAAGATATTAATCAAGATGATATATTTGATACGATTAATGATTTAGTTAGTTATAGTGATAATTTTTCTATCTGCGGTGAGGGTATAGATGATGCAGATTCTGATGGTATTTGTGATGATGTTGATGATTGTGTAGGTGAATATGATTGTGCGGATGAATGTAATGGTGATGGTGAAGATGAGGATGAGGATGGTATTTGTGATGATATTGATGATTGTGTAGGTGATTATGATGAATGTGGTGAATGTAATGGTGATGGTATTAACGAAGGTGATTGTGATTGTGATGGTAATATAATAGATGAATGTGGTGAATGTGGAGGTGATGGTTCATCATGTGAAATTCTACCTTTTGAATTTTTAAGTCCTTTAGATGGAGATGAGTGGATAAATGGTAGTGAACAGATTATATCTTGGACAGGTGGATCTACATTTATGCCACTTAAAATATCTTTAATTGCAAGTGAAACAGATGAGTCTGAATGGTACACTTTAGATACTATTATATTAGAAACTGAAAATACTGGTTCTTATAATTGGACTGTTGTTTGTGAAGATAATGATGGTAACTGTCCAGAAGGCCCTAAATGGATTTCAATTCAACAAGATTGGAATGGCGACGAAAATGATGAATATAGTTTTCAATATATGTACAGTGAACAATTTTTTATTATTTCAGAATGATGATTAAGCAATATATCTACATATTTATTATAGGTATTGCAATTACTCAAAATGAAGTTTGTTTTGATATTGAGCCAAATACAAATACAGATCCTGGATTTAGTTATTTTACTAAATATGTTAATGTTTTAGATTGTTTTGATGTTTATGCTGAACAAAATATCTCTGATGCTAAAGTATTGCATGCAGCTGCAGTTGCTGCTGAACTTCTAGATAACAATGAAGATGGTATCGTTGATGATCCACTTCTAAAAGAAGAATTAGCTAATAGAGAAGCATTGATTCCTATCCTTAGAAATGAATGGTCTGATGCTGCTGATGATTTTTTTGATAATTACAATGGTGATGGAGCTTCGGCTGTATTATTTAATTTTGAAATAGACCCCAATAATACAGGACACTGGGGAGATGATGCTACCGTTGAGGAAGTAGTACATGTTATAAATCATATAGGGCATGTTAGTATTTATCCTGACACTTTTGGTCTTCAACCTAATTCTTCATATATGTCCGATGCTATGGATATAGCGCGAGGAGGGCAATTCATTAATCATCCTGATGAATATCCAGAAGAAGCATGGTATCATTATGATGACTGGACTTGCGATTATGAATGTATGGCAATAGAATATCTATATTGGTGTATTGTAACAGATATGGGCATTTTAGATGATATTCAAACTTGTAATGGTATTGCTAATGAGTGGGAGCCTTGTACTCCAGAATTATTTGAATCAACTGATTTAATGATGTATGCTTTAATAAATAATATAGAATTTAAGCTTCCTCAACTTGCTCCTGATGGGAATTATTGTCCTGAAGATAATATTTTGGGTGATGTCAATAATGATCAAATTGTAGATGTTTTGGATATTATATATGCGGTTAATATTGTTTTAGGGAATTCTGAATTTAATCAAAATGCAGATTTAAATAATGATGATGGAGTAAATATTCAAGATGTTATTTTAATTCTAAATATTATTTTGTCTTAAGGTATTTAGTTTGGGAAGTAATGTTTCTAAATCACAATTTTGGGATGATTGTTATGTTAGTAATAATATTGGATGGGATTTAGGAGATATTACTCCAGTATTTAAAGATTGGGCTCAAAATATACCTAAAAAATCAAAAATACTCGTTCCAGGTGCAGGAAATGGTTATGACCCGCTTTATTTTTCTAGTTTAGGTCATGAAGTATTGGCTGTTGATTTTTCAAAACAAGCAATCAAAAGGATTGAAAAGGAAGCAAAAAAATATAATTTGAGTATCAAAGCATTAAAATGTGACTTTTTTGATTTAGAAAGCAAGCTTTATAATAATTTTGATTATATTGTTGAATATACTTTTTTTTGTGCAATAGACCCTATAAATAGATTGAAATACATAGATCATATATACAATCTACTTAAAAGATCAGGTTATTTAGTTGGATTATTTTTGCCATTAAATAAATCTAAAGATGAAGGGGGGCCTCCTTTCTCAGTTTCAGAGGATGAAATAATTAATAATTTTTCAAATAAATTTAAATTAGTTAAATCATTTAAGCATCCCTTGTCAATAAAGTCACGCTTATTAAATGAACAATATTTTGAATTTAAAAAAATATAATTTAATATTAGGTAGAATGTAAGCAGTAAATTCTATTCTAATTAAATAATAATATGATAAAAACAAAAGCACATCTAATTCTACCATTGATACTCATTTTTATGGCATGTGAAGGTATATTTGATGATGATAAGATATATGGATGTCTAGATGAGGACGCTTGTAATTATGCTTCATCTGATGCAAATACTCATGATTCTGAATTATGTGATTTTCCAAATGAATTTTTTGATTGTGAAGGGAATTGTTTAGTAGATAATGATGAGTGTGGTGTTTGTGGTGGTGATGGGGTGGATATTGACGATGACGAAATTTGTGATGATATTGATCCATGTGTTGGTCCTGAAATAAATGGTTATTCATGTAATGATCTTCATGTTCTGTATGATTTCATTAGTATTAATCCAGCTTTAGATACTTTATCTATAGAGATTGAATATTTTAATAATGAATACACCTTTTATAATTCTGAAACTAATGAAAGTATTGGTATTGTAGACTGGGATGCTGGTCGATTAGTTTATTTAAGCCTTTCAAATGAGGCTACGGGTTTAAAACTAACTTCTGTTCCAAATAGTATAGGGCTATTAAGTATGTTAGAAACATTGTATTTAAATGATAATAATTTATCTTCTTTGCCTGAAACAATTTGCAATTTACCTCCATCTTGCGAAATTTATGTTTTAGATAACAATCTCTGCGAAGAGTATAACTACTCCTGTATTGATTACTTTGATTCTACAACACAAGATTGTAATAATTAAATATGCTGCCTTTATTTCCTATTAATATATCAATTCTACCACAAGAAATTTTGCCTCTCCATATATTTGAAAATCGATATAAAAAAATGATTTCTGAGTCTATCTCATCTAAGCAACCTTTTGGTATTGTGTATAAAGATAATGGTCAGATTTCAAATATTGGTTGCACAGTTTGTGTCCATCAGATAATTAATCAATATAAAGATGGTAAATATGATATATTGGTTAAAGGTCAATATAGATTTAAAATTATTGAGTCTTTTAAAAAGGAAAATTTATGGTATGGGCAAATAAAAATGATTGATGAAAAATATGATTATATGGATAAAAAAATATTTTCTCAAATTTTAGATAAATATTTACAAGTATTACTTTCATATAATGTTAATCATAATATTCAAAATGAAATAAACAAAACTAAATCTTTTGATTTTACCAAAGATGTTGTCATTCCTACAGCTCTTAAACAGGAATTTTTAGAACTTGAAGATGAATTTCAAAGAATGGTTTTTATAGACCAATTTTTAGACTCCGTTATCAACAATTCAAATCATATTAAAAAACTTAATTTTAAAGATAAGATTTTAAATTAATAATTATTTTGTGACTTACCTCATTAGATAAATAGTTCTAACATGTTTAATTTATGATGAGTTTTTGTTACATTTTGTTAATAAATTAAGTGTAACATATTTCTATATATGATTTAAATTTTGTTAAAATTTGATTAAAATACCTAATTAAAGGAGCCTAACATGAAATATTTAAACCTTTTCCTAATATTATGTACATTTTACTTTGGACAAATTCAATATGCTGGTTCTCCAGTTTATCAATCAGAAAAAGTTGATGTAAATTTTATTTCTATTGATCATAATCAATTGATTGAATATGATTTACATCCAATGGTTGTTCATTATGCAAATGAATATGCTGTTGATATTAATGTTCCTGAATTGGCAACTAAAGTCGTAGGTCCTTATAAAACTACATTTTATCTTGGAATTGAATCTGCTGGTGCAAAATCTATAGGGTTTCATTTTGATAAATTTCAATTAACTGATCATACAAAAATGTTTATTTATGATGAAGAACAAACAATGTATATAGGTGCTTTTAATTCTAAAAATAATGATTTTTCTGGTGAAAAATCAACAGCAGTTGTTAAAAGCGATAGAGTAATTATTGAATTAACAGTCCCAAATAATGAAATTAGAGATTTAGCACTTCATATTTCAATTGTAACACATGACTTCCTTGATTTTATGAATTTCTATGGTGATCAAACTTCAGATAGAGTGGATTGTAATGATAATGTTGCTTGTTCTTCTGGTGATGACTGGAGGGATGAAATTGATGGAGTGGTTTTAGTTAGTGGTAATGGTGGTTTGTGTTCTGCTTCTCTTGTTAACAATACAGAACAAGATTTGACTCCATATATTCTATATGCTGCTCATTGTAATGGTGGTGGGTCTAACACAATATATTTTAATTATCAATCATATTCATGTAATGGGACTCAACCTCAAGGCTATAATAGTATGAGTGGAACACAAAATTTATGGGTAGGTAGTTTTAGTAATAATGATGGTGCATTAATTAGACTAAATAATAATATTCCTAATGCATATGATCCCTATTATAATGGATGGAATAGATCTTCTAGTAATCCAGGAGGTAATATTGTAGGTATTCATCATCCAGATGCATGGATAAAAAAGATTTCATATAATTCTACAGGAGTATCATCAAGTGGGAATTGGTGGGAATTTAGATATAATAGTGGAAGGGTGATTCCAGGTTCATCTGGTTCTCCAATGTTTGATACTGGTAAAAGAATTAGAGGAATGGCAAGTTATATTCAAACAAACTATTGTGACCCTTCTCCTGATTGCTATTGTGCTCAGACTTACTATCATGGATATGCAAAATTTTCAGCTGCTTGGAATTATATAGATCAATATCTAGATCCTATTAATACAAATCAAACTTTTATTGATGGAACACGTGATGGTTTTCAAGATATTCCAGGTTGTACTGACCCTGCTGCTGATAATTATGATCCAGATGCAACTATTGATGATGGTAGTTGTATATATGGTTCTGCAAATTTTGCTATTGGTAGTGTTACAGGTGATAATATTCAAATTTTAATGGATAATTCAGAAGCTGTAGCAGGTTTTCAATTTACATTAACAGATAATCCAGATGCTCTTACAATCACAGATGCAAGTGGAGGTTTGGCTGAAGAAAATGGTTTTACTGTATCTGTTGGTTCTGATACTGGTATTGTTCTTGGTTTTTCTTTTGAAGGAGGTAGTATTCCAGAAGGTAGCGGAGTATTAACAAATTTATCTTACAACCTAACTGGTTCAGGAAACACATTAGTTTGTATAGAAGATGTAATTGTTTCAGATACAGATGGTAATGGGCTTCTTGCTGGAGAAGATTGTACTACAGTTGATTTTGCTGCAGGAAATGCTGAACTTACATTTGGGAATATAACTTCAGATTCTATTGAAGTTTATTTAAATAACAGTGTTGAAATTTCAGGTTTTCAATTTACTATCACAGATTCTCCTGATTTGATTACCATAACAGGTGCAAGTGGAGGTTTGGCTGAACAGTATGGTTTTGAAGTTTCTACTTCAGAATTAGGTATAGTGATTGGTTTCTCATTTACAGGTGGAACTATTCCTGCAGGCGAAGGTCTTTTAACTAGTATTGAATATTCAAATTCAGGGTCTGGAAATACTGATTTATGTATAATAGATCCTATTGTTTCTGATCCTAATGGTTCAGGTTTATTATCATCTGGTGATTGTGTTGATGTTGAAATTTCTGATGTAGAGCCTGGTGATATTAATACTGATGGTATTTTGAATGTTCAAGATGTAGTAATTTTAATTAACTATATTCTTGGTGATGTATATGACCCTAATGGTGATTTAAATGGTGATGGCATTTTGAATGTTCAAGATGTAGTAATCTTAATTAATATTATATTAGATTAATAGATATCTCTATAATTTAAAAAGCCCTTATTTTTTAAATGAGGGCTTTTTTTTTTATTGAACTTTATAATAAATTTGTCATATAAAATTATGGACACATTAATTATTTGGTTTTTTTATGTTATACAAATTTTTAAAAATATTAATTATATCTGTATCTTTTTTATCTATTTTGAAACCTTCATCTTTATTGAATGAAAATGATGATTATTCTAATCATTTAGAATTGTTTATTCATCAAGATATAATCAACAACTTTTTATCTTCAATAGGTAAAATTGAAGGAAAAGGAAAAATTGGAGGATTTGATTATCATTGGAAAGTATCCAATTTTTATATTCTTATAGATCAAGAAAAAGCAGAATTCTTTGGAACTATTAAGTTAGAATCAGGTCAATTTAGTAGAGAAGATTTAATAGTTGGTAATGTATTGGTTAGTTATGATGAAACAGAAAATTTGATTTATGTTAAAATTGATGATGTTGATATAGATATAGATATTTCCCATATATTTAATACAATCCCTAAAGATGTAGTCAATATTAATGTTGATTTATCTCAGTATTTTTCTGAGCCATTTCAAATTCAAGCTCCTCAGCCTAAAACTACCACTTATCCTGTGCCAATGAGTTCAGATTCTACTCAAACAATTATTTTAAATAATAAAGAAAGTAAATTATATCTTGTTGAAAATGGGATAAAAATAATATCAATTTATCAATGTATAAGGCAATAATTTTAAACTATATTTATTCCTTTTCGTTTATAATTAGCTTTCTTAATGCTCAAATTTATGATTTTTCTGATTATCCTGATTCACTAGAAACTTTTAATACTGCTAATTTTAGAGTTTATATATCTGAAAATATTGATACAATAAAAGGTATATATATGTATATGCATGGTTTTGGTGGTGATTCTAGACTTATAGTTGAAGATACTACGATGCAGACTTTATCAGAGTCTATAAGTTTTGCTCTTATGGGAGTTCAATTAGATAATATGCATATGGATTCAGGTATTGGAAATTCTTTGATTGAAGCAAAAATTTATTTTTCTGAACAAAGTAATCACTCTGAGTTAATATATAGCCCATTATTCTTTGATGGTTATTCATGGGGAGGGCAATGGTCTTACCATTACTCTCAATGGAGGCCTCAAGATGTTATTGCATTTATTACAATGAAGGGGGGTTATCATGATACTGCATATTGTGAAAATGCAATCAATGTTCCTGCATATATGTTTATTGGAGAAAATGATGCTGATTATCGAATTGAAAATTTAACTAATGTTTTTTTGAAGCATAGACCAGATAGTGCAATATGGACCCTAGCTATGGAACCAAATGCAGGTCACAGTCGAATTAGTGATAGAAATTTATTAAATCCTTTTTTATTTGATATGATTGATAAAAGGCTGCCTGAATATTTTAATCTTAATGAACCTGTAGAACTTAATTCTATACCACCTAATAGCGGTTGGTTGGGTAATAGGGATACATTTGATATTTTTAATTCTGAATGCTATGAATCAAACATTGATTCTTTATCATGGATAAGTAATGTAGTTAATGCCCAAAATTGGCAATCCTTTGTTTCTGATTCAACTGTTAATACTATTAATGATTGTTATTTAGGCGATTTAGATTTTGATGAAAATTTATCTATTTTAGATATTTTTTTACTATTAGATTTTATTTTAAGTCACACCTATCAAAGTAATGGTGATATGAATTATGATCAAATTTTAAATATAGAAGATATATTAATTTTAATTCAATTAATCCTTCAAAGATAAATGCATATAATTAATACAGAATCTAAAATTAGTTTAGAAGTTTTAGAAAATTTAAATGATGTCCCATCAGATATTTCTGATATTGTATCTTTCTTGAATAAGAAAACAGATGTTGATATTAATATGGATTCAGATTTTATAAAATCTTATGAAAGAGATTGGTCTAATATTCCTGGGCATGCTGATGTTGTTGCTAGACCAATTAATTCTACTCAATGTGCTATATTATTATATCTTTTTTATAAATCAAATATCCCAATTACAATTTCTGCAGGAAAAACAAATTTAACTGGTAGCGCTACTCCAAAAGGTGGTTTAGTCATAAGTACAGAACTAATGATTAACCCATCTGTTCAAGTAGATATAAATTCCAAAACAGCTAAAGTCCCAATTGGTGCATTTTTAGAAGATGTAAGAAATAAAATTTTAAAGGACACTAATAATAAACTGTATTATCCTGTAGATCCAACAAGTAGGCAAGATGCTAGAATAGGAGGGACAATTTCCTGCAATGCATCAGGCTTTATTCCTGGAGAAAAAGGTGCTACACGATATTGGATAGAATCATTATCAATTATATTGTTAAATGGAAGATTAATTAAGGCAAAACGGGGGCAATATATATCTAAAAAAGGTAAATTTTTTATAGATAACTCAGAAATTATAGTACCAAATTATAATCGTCCAAAAATAAAGAATGCCAGCGGACCTTATACAGCAGATGATAAGGAAATAGATTTTATTGATCTGATTATTGGAAGTGAAGGAATTTTTGGGATGATTGTTGATTGTGAGCTTAGATTAGATAATTTATCAAAGAATCATCTTGATTTATTTATTCCTTTTGAAGCTGAGAGTCAAGCTATTGAATTTTATTATTATATAGATGTTTTAATGAAAAGTAAGGGTTTTAATATAAAAGCCTTAGAATATTTTGGGTTTAACTGTCAGAATTATATGAATAATAGAGAATATTTATTTTCAGATGATAAAGAAGTAGGAATTTATATGCAAATTCCAATTTTTGAAAAAAAAGTAGAAGATGTGGCAGAGTATTGGATGAATGTTCTTGAAAATTCTAATTGCTTCATTAATCTTTCAAAGGTATTAATTTTAAATGAACCTCAAAATTGGAAAAAGTTTTTCGATGCTAGACATTCTATTCCTATTAATGCTCTTGAAAAGACAATTAAATTAGATGCTGTTAGTATGATTACAGACACAATTGTTCCTCCAGAAAATTTTTCTCAATTTTTAAAATATACTCATGATATGATAAGACGGTATAATGTTGAATATTTATTATTTGGTCATTTAGGAGACTGTCACCTTCACTTTCATTTAATTCACTCCAAAAAAGAGCAAGCTATTGCGGAAAAAATATATAATAATATTGTTAAAGAATCATCTCGTCTTGGAGGAGTTTACTCAGCCGAGCATGGAACAGGTAAGCGAAAGCGAAATGATTTTATAGAATGTTATGGAATTGAAGCAGTAAAACAGGTTAAATTATGTAAGAATGGTTTTGATTCAAAAATGTTATTAAATCAAGGAAATATTGTTAAATGAAAAAAATATTAATCGTATCATGCATTTTTTATCTTTTTAGTTGCTCTGATAAAAAGTCTAATTATCCGTGGTCAGAACTTTCATTTTATGATGCATTAGCATTAAAAAGTGACAAAATTATTTTTCTTGATTTTTATTCAGATAATTGAGGCGCATGCAATCGGCTGGAAGCTGAAACTTTAAATGATCCTCGGATTATAGATTTTACAAACAAATACTTAATTCC
>CEUL01377204.1_pt1 | contig 9978 bp, 7 predicted proteins | sample 427021 | NCBI WGS metagenome assembly CEUL01 (sample SAMEA2622800, study PRJEB7988) | marine metagenome | isolation source: saline water (ENVO:00002010), including | reverse complement strand
TCATCAATTCCGATGGTTGCAACTTTATAACCCCGAGGTTTACCCATCGCTGCGCGCCCATGCCGATAGATCCGGCCACTTCGACAGCGACTAGCAACGCTATAAGTGCAGCGTAAATTATATAGGAATAACGCCACCAAAACTGGATATCGACCAGCGCGATAGCGATTAGAATCACCAAGCCAACCACATATCGCGCGATCTGACGTGCAGCCCAAGGGTCCCAAGAGCCATTAGCCGCCGAATAAAGCATAGCGACCCCGATCGCTGCCGTAACACTAACAATTATGATCAACCCCCAGTTGATCTGGAGAAATTTGCGTCCAAGAGTTAACCTTCTAGAACCTGAAAACTCCCGCATTGTAATCAGATATCCTCGATCTTGGACTTGCGGATTTGTAAAAGCGGGCTTTTACGGCCAGACGGGTCATGCTTCTGCGTTGCCACCAGCAAATCACGACCAATAGGTGCAGCCACGTTTGAGCCTTCGCCCCCATGTTCGACAACTACGGAGACCGCATAGCGGGGCTTATCCGACGGCGCATATCCTACAAACAGAGCATGATCCCTCTCTCGCCAAGGGCGTTCGTGACTCTTGAGTATTCCTGTCTCACGTTCGGCCTTGCTTATCCGCCGGACCTGAGCAGTACCGGTCTTACCAGACATTTCCATACCTTCCATAGAGATCCGCGCCCGATACGCTGTTCCCCCTGGGTGATTTGTAACCTGGTTCATTCCCTCTCGCACAACGTCAAGAGAGCGGCTGGAAATTCCGAGAGACTTAAACTTTGGCTGTATTTGTTCGATTAGTGTTTCTGAGGGTCTCACTATTCGGGGAGTGATGGCGATGCCATTATTGGCCAGCCGCGCGGTCATCACGGCAAGCTGCATCGGCGTGGTCAGAACAAAGCCTTGACCAATACCGGAAATCAACGTTTCACCCTGTTGCCAGGGCGCGCCGATCAAGGCCTTCTTCCAAGCACGTGTCGGAATTATCCCGTTTTTCTCTGATGGAAGTTCCACGCCGGTTTTACTACCTAGCCCGAGTTTTTCGGCCATATCGGCAATCCGATCAATACCCAGGCGCTTCGCGATATCATAGAAATAGACGTCGCAAGAATTTCTGTGAGCACTAAACATATCTTGCCAACCGTGACCATGCGTCTTCCAGCAGTGGAACCTTGCCTTCCCAAGCTGGGTGAACCCGGTACACAAAACGCGGTGGTTAGGTCCGATTATCTTGGCTTCCAAGGCTGCTAGCGCGACAACCATCTTGAAGGTAGAACCCGGTGCATACAGGCCAGAGATGGTCTTATTAATTAGCGGCGTGTGTGGGTTATTGATAAGACGGTGCCACGACCTTGATGAGAGGCCGGTTACAAAATTGTTCGGGTCGAAACCGGGGACCGAAGCTAAAATAAGGATATCCCCATTATGGATATCCATTACAACGGCCGCAGCACTCTTTTCTTTCTTTAGCCTAGTGGCAGCTAGTTTTTGCAAGTCGCGGTCGATTGTCAGCCTCAAATCGTCTCCGGGTTGGCCCTCCTGACGCGACAGTTCCCGGATCACTCGGCCAACTGAGTTCACTTCCACTTGGCTACTACCAGCCTTACCACGAAGATCGAGATCAAATACCCGCTCAATCCCGTTTTTTCCAGTTTTGAACCCCGGGAGTTGGAGGAGAGGATCACCAGTGATCTCTTTCTGGGAAACCGCCGACACATAGCCAAGGACATGAGAGAAATCGTGGGCAAAGGGATATAGCCGACTCTGCCCAACCTCGATCGAGAGGCCAGGAAGGTCAGGTGCATTTACCTCTATACGAGAGACTTCTTCCCACTGAAGATTTTCACGGACAGTTACCGGAACAAAGTCTCGGCGGCGGCGCACCTCCCTGAGAATACGCTGCCGATCATGATCTCCTAATGAAATAATCTCCGATAACGCACTTAGTGTGGCCTCGACGTCCGGAACCTGTTCCGACACGAGGGATACTCGGTAATTTTCCTTGTTTATTGCTAACGGTCTTCCAAACCTATCGAGGATGCGACCCCGTGGTGGCGCCAACAACCGAAGATTAATACGGTTTTCCTCAGCAAGAGTGGAGTATTTATCAGCCTCAACCACCTGAAGTTGGTACATGCGGCCGCCAAGCATACTCAGCAACGCAAGCTTGCCAGCACCGAGAATAGCAACCCGCCGAGAAAATACCTTATATCGGCCTGTCTCTCTATACACCGGAGTCTACTGGCCTCAGCACGGCATGTTGGATCCGTGCAAGAAACCACGCCATGAAGGGGAAAGCCCCGATAGTTAGAAAAGCTTGGAAGAGAATTGCTAACGGGCTAACCAGCGTGAAATTAAGCACACACGCAATAATCCAGGAGAGAATGGCAGCGGCGAACGCTACTAAAGAGAAACACCACCATATAACACCGAATGCCTTTCCTTGAAAAAAAGTTCTTTGAGATACAATCGCCCAATTCGCAAGGAGTAGTATCAGAGCATAAAGGCCTATCGGAGATCCAACCAGGAAATCCTGCCAGAGGCCCACTGCAAATGCCGCAATGGATGGAAATAAATCTGGTCGGTATATCGCCCAGTAAAATACTGTCACTAGTCCAACATCGACTGCAATCTGCCCGTAGCCTTGGACGTTAAACGGCAACGCTGAAATCATGATCAAAAAAGCGCTGATCACAAACGGGAAAAACTGCCTAGTCGACCGATCGAAGCGCTGCAGAACAGTATTAATCATTTCATCCGCGATGTCCTAGTCGTCGATGGAGTAGGCTGGTCCGAAATGTTTCCGGGGAAGTCAGTAATGACGCGGACGTATTCAAGTAAATCAAAATTTGTAAATGGCGCCACCCTGATTACGCCATCTTCAATACTGAATATAATACCGACTGGTAAACCCGCTGGAAAAACCCCACCCTGCCCAGAGGTCACAATACGATCACCGAGATTTAAACGCGCGTTGGGCGTTATAAATCCAAGCTTCAGAGTCGAACTGTTATCACCAGACAGTATTGCGCGGACACGACCCTCCTGGCTCACAACGGGGATCCGAGAGTTTAGGTCAGTAATCATCAAGACACGCGCCGAGCGTCGACCAAACCCGGCAACCCGACCCACAAGTCCTTCTCCACTGATGACGGCGTCGCCGCGGTCAATTCCGCTAGCCGAACCTGCATTGATAAGTGCGGACCGGGCAAATACCCCACCGGAATCCGCGATAATTCGCGCTGTCGAGAAAGTCACACCCGTTTTTTCAGGTGCAAAATTCAACATTTTTCGGAAAGCTTGGTTCTCTGCATCCAATGCACGGGCTGCGCTCTGCCATTTAAGTAGCCGCGCGTTCTGTTCTCGGAGCCGCGAGTTTTGCTCATAGACACTAAAAAAATATTCAGCCCGGTCAATCCCAGCAGAAATCGTGGTTATTGGCCTTGAAAGGCCGTCCAAAACCGGCGCAATCATATCTATCACCCCCGACCGGACTCGCTCTACCGCGTAGTTTTCCGCCTTGCCAAGCAACACGATTGTAAATGCGGAAAAGATCAAAAGAAGTAGAGAAAAACGGTTCAGCAATGCCTTCAACGGCACTGTGAACTTAGCGACAGATTCAGCGCGATGTCTCACTCAAATCCCCAGAATACGATTCTTAACCAACTTTTCGGGCATCCGCCGAGGTTTACCCATTTTCCGATCATGATAATTATACTAACGCCGATCTTAATACATCGACGTAAGAACATTCTTCAACGTATTCATTTCCTCAAGGCAACGGCCTGTGCCCAGCGCAACGCAAGATAGCGGCTCTTCAGCCAGACTAACTGGAAGTCCAGTAGCATGGCGCAGTACTAGATCGATGTTTCCTAGCAACGCGCCGCCGCCCGTCATAACGATACCTTTGTCAACGATATCCGCTGCCAATTCCGGCGCGGTATGCTCCAATGCAACCTTTACCGCTTCAATAATTGCGCTTACCGGTTCTGCGAGACTCTCAGCTATTTGACGCTCGCTAATTACGAGTTCTTTAGGTACGCCGTTCATCAAATCACGCCCCTTGATTTCCATTACTCCACCATCTCCGTCTGGCGGAACGCAGGCTGAACCAATTTCCTTTTTTATACGCTCCGAGCTACTTTCGCCGACCAGAAGATTATGGTTCCGACGGATATAGGCGATGATAGCCTCGTCCATTTTATCTCCGCCAACACGTACGGATCTAGAATATACAATCCCACCAAGAGAAAGTACCGCGACCTCGGTTGTGCCGCCCCCAATATCTACAACCATCGAGCCGGTGGGTTCGGTCACGGGAAGACCGGCCCCGATCGCCGCAGCCATTGGCTCCTCAATGAGGAATACACGCCGTGCACCAGCACTTTCTGCCGATTCTTGGATAGCCCGACGTTCAACCGCTGTGGAACCGGAGGGAACACAGATTATCACTTGGGGCGCCGAAAATCCCCGGCGGTTATGTACCTTCCGTATAAAATGTTTGATCATCTCTTCGGCAATCTCAAAATCTGCGATCACTCCATCTCTCAGGGGCCGTATAGCCTCAATGTTGCCGGGCGTCCTGCCAAGCATCATCTTTGCTTCGTCACCAACAGCAAGAACCTGCTTTCGCCCCTTGATTGAAGCAGTTGCTACGACCGATGGCTCGTTGAGGACAATCCCTCGGCCTTTTACGTAGACAAGCGTGTTGGCGGTACCAAGGTCGATCGCCATATCGGCAGACAGCATACCGAGTAATTTAGAGAACATGAAACCTCTCTTCTTTCATCGTTCAATTGTTCGATCCGGCGGCGGCCGGTTTATCCACGGCCCGGCCCATCCGGGTCATATTTCAGGCGCTCAAAGCCCTGGGTGCAGTTTTTTCCCGCTTAACTAGCATTTTGTTCAATGCATTTATGTATGCGCGGGCGGAAGCAACAAGTGTATCGGTATCGGCGCCTTGACCGTTCACCGTCTTCCCGCCTTCCTCCAGCCGGACCGTTACTTCAGCCTGCGCATCGGTACCCTCAGTAACCGCCTGCACTTGATAAAGCTGGAGACTCGCATTGTAACTGGTAAGTTCTTTGATAGCGTTAAACGTCGCATCGACAGGACCATCTCCAGTCGATTTAGTCTTCCGAGTTTCTTCATCGACCTCCATTGTCAACTCAGCCGTCTGCGGCCCCTCCGACCCACATATAACTTGTAATGACACAAAACGCATTCGGTCATTTCCACGGACGATCTCATCATCGACCAGTGCGACTATATCCTCATCAAAGATCTCGCGTTTTTTGTCTGCTAGAGCCTTAAATCGACGAAACGCATCTTGGAAAGCATTGTCACCAAGATCATAGCCTAGCTCGCTCAACTTTTCTTTGAAGGCAGCACGTCCAGATAATTTCCCTAATACAAGTTTTGATTCGTTTAACCCCACCGAATCCGGGGTCATAATTTCATAGGTATTGGCATTTTTCAGCATTCCGTCCTGATGAATGCCGGATTCATGGGCGAATGCATTCGCGCCAACGATGGCCTTGTTAGGCTGAACAGTGAACCCAGTTATTGTCGAAACAAGCCGGGAGGCCTTGGTAATCATCTCCGTTTTTACATTCGTCATGAAGGGCATAACGTCTTGGCGGGTCCTTAACGCCATCACAATTTCTTCCAACGCTGCATTCCCGGCACGTTCTCCAAGGCCGTTAATCGTACATTCCACCTGCCGTGCGCCGGCTTCCACCCCAGCCAACGAATTAGCAACTGCAAGTCCCAAGTCATTATGACAGTGGGTTGAGAAGATCGCCTTATCGCTATTTGGAACACGTTGTATTAACATCCGAATTAAACTGCCAAATTCCTCCGGAACCGAATAACCGACTGTGTCGGGCAGATTTATACATGTGGCGCCCGCGTTGATCGCCGCTTCGACGCATCGGCACAGAAAATCGTGATCCGACCGCGTGCCGTCCTCTGGCGACCAATCAACATCATCGGTATGATTACGAGCGTAGCTTACGCTATCCACCACGTGCTGATAGACTTCGTCGGGTTCCATCTGCAACTTGTATTTCATGTGCAGTGGACTCGTAGCGATGAAAGTATGAATGCGTGGCCTTGCAGCAGGCTTAAGAGCCTCCGCGGCACGCTCGATATCTGCACGACCCGATCGAGCAAGACCGCAGATGGTCGAATTCTTGACCAACTTCGCTATCTCATTGACAGCCTCAAAATCGCCATTTGAAGCAATGGGAAAGCCTGCTTCGATTACATCGACACCCATTTCTTCGAGTGCTTCGGCAATACGGAGTTTTTCATCGAGGTTCATGGATGCACCCGGCGATTGCTCTCCATCGCGTAAGGTGGTATCGAAAATTATAACTTGGTTGGAGTCAGTATCGCCGCTCATTGATGAGTTCCTCGTGTCTCCTAATTCCTGACTTAGGTTGTTGAAAGTTCTTCCCCTGAATTAAGCCGTATATTCACAGCTATATTCAGGGGTACCTAAGTCGGAGAGCCCCATCACCAATGGAAAATAGCGGCGTAAACGTCGTAGATCCACACACGTATTGTTGGCCACGGAGAGAATCCGTCACCAAGATAGTGCGTAAAAGTCCGTCGCTTCCCATTACCATTGCTTTCGCCCGTAAAAAGATTCCCCGAACACCAAATTCACTCACCGCAATACCAGTTGGCGTCATTTAAAAATGATAATTGTTAACATTGGCGGTTAACATCTTATTACTAAGCCGTTTTTACCAGCGAGCGCAACGGTTTTATTGGCCGAAAAACAGAGGATTTCTATCCGGCCCGAGCCATAAGGCCCGGGTTTGGTGCAATCAGTTCTTATTTTTGTCAACCAGTGCTCCCTCTTTGATCCACGGCATCATATCTCGTAGCTTTGCGCCAACCTCTTCTATGCTGTGCTCTTCTCCGTGTCGGCGCATCGCTTTAAAGTTTGGCTGACCCGCCTTATTTTCAAGTACCCAATCACGGGTAAACTTGCCCGTTTGGATCTCTTTCAGTACATCGCGCATTCGATTCTTAACGGTCTCGTCGATCAAGCGCGGTCCGCTGACAAGATCGCCGTATTCCGCAGTATTTGAGATTGAATAGCGCATATTTGCGATGCCGCCTTCGTAGATCAGGTCAACGATTAGCTTCACTTCGTGCAGACATTCGAAATAGGCCATCTCTGGAGCATATCCCGCTTCTACTAGCGTTTCGTATCCTGCCGTAATCAAGGATGTCAGTCCACCACACAGAACAGCCTGTTCCCCAAAAAGATCAGTTTCGCACTCCTCCCTGAACGTAGTTTCGATAATGCCGGAGCGCCCACCGCCGATCGCAGATGCGTATGAAAGGCCTATCTCTAACGCGTTACCAGAGGCATTCTGCGCGACAGCGATAAGGCAAGGCACGCCGCCGCCGCCTACAAATTCAGAGCGGACGGTATGGCCGGGCCCCTTAGGCGCAACCATAAATACGTCCAAATCCGGACGTGGCTCAATCAGCCGGAAATGAACTGACAGGCCATGAGCAAAGGCTAGTGCAGAACCTTCTTTCAAATTTTTGCGAAGCTCCGCGACATACAGGTCTGCTTGAAGCTCGTCGGGTGCTAAAATCATCGTAACATCAGCCCACGCGGCGGCATCGGCAGGTGTCATGACCCTCAGTCCAGCGTTTTCAGCCTTGGAAACACTGCCCGATCCTTCGCGGAGGCCGACAATGACTTCCTTTACGCCAGAATCATTCAGATTATTCGCGTGGGCATGTCCCTGGCTACCGTACCCAATGATCGCAACTTTTTTGCCCTTGATTAAATTAACGTCCGCATCCCGGTCGTAATAAACTCTCATTGTACTTTCTTTCCCTATAGAAATTCTTTGTTAGATAGTGTCTGTGGCGGGATTTCTAGAGTGCTGCTTTGCCGCGCGCAATAGCCACCACACCCGTCCTAGAAACATCCACAAGGCCAAGCGGCTCCATCAGATTAACAAATGCGTTTAGCTTCTCTGTCGACCCGGAGATCTCGAACACGAAAGATTCGTTTGTACTGTCGATCGCCCGCGCCCGGAAGATATCTGCTATACGCAGCGCCTCCACCCGTTTGTTGCCTCGGCCGACCACCTTGATTAATGCCAGCTCACGTTCAACGCTAGAACCGTCGGTGGTCAGATCAACCACACGGTGAATGGGCACCAACCGGTCGAGCTGCGCCTTTATTTGTTCAATAACCATCGGAGTACCACTAGTTACGATCGTGATCCGGCTAATAGCCTTATTGGCGTCGGTCTCGGCGACTGTGAGACTTTCGATATTGTATCCCCTCCCTGAGAACAGTCCTATTACCCTAGCCAGAACGCCCGCTTCGTTATCTACCAATACTGCGATGGTATGTCGTTCTATTGTCTCATCCACGACCATTTCCCACTCCGTCGTCTTTTTTTAATACGTACCCCAATTTTTAAATCTTACACCAGCACCATGCCCTCTTCGGAAACGGGCTTCGTTGCCTCATCCTCCGGCCCAAGAAGCATATCGTTGTGCGCCGCACCGGATGGGATCATCGGGAAGCAGTTCTCTGTCTGGTCGACCCAAATATCAGCGATAACCGGTCGATCTGTCTCAATCATTTCTTGAATGACGTCATCGACCTCGTCCGGTTTCTTAGCACGTAAACCGGTCCACTGGCACGCCTCAGCTAATTTCACCAAATCTGGTAACGCGTCGGTATAGCTCTCGGCGTAGCGACCGCCGTGCAGAAGTTCCTGCCATTGACGAACCATACCCATATACTGGTTATTCGTGACGAATACCTTTACTGGCGCTCGATACTGAACTGCCGTAGACATTTCTTGCATGTTCATCAGAAAGGATGCCTCGCCTGAGATATCGACTACAAGTGATCGAGGGTGCGCCACCTGAACGCCGATCGCGGATGGCAGGCCATACCCCATCGTCCCAAGCCCGCCAGAGGTCATCCACCGATTTGGCTCATTGAACTTATAGAATTGCGCCGCCCACATCTGGTGCTGGCCGACTTCAGTCGTGATGTAACAGTCGAGGTTCTTGGTGTGCTCGTACAGACGTTCGATAGCATATTGCGGCTTAATCACTGAATTGCCTTGGTCATAGTTGAGGCAGTCTTTTTTCCGCCAGTCGTTGATGTTATTCCACCAAGCCTTCATAGCTTTGGCGTTGACCTTTAGTTTTTTGGACTTCCACGTGCTTAGCACCTGACCGAGCACGTTGCCCACATCGCCGACGACCGGGAGATCGACCACCACATTCTTATTAATTGATGACGGATCGATATCGATATGTATTTTTTTCGAATTTGGTGCAAATGCGTCGAGTCGGCCGGTGATACGATCATCAAAACGAGCGCCGACTGCAATAATCAAATCGGCTTCGTGCATGGCGAGGTTCGCCTCATAAGTACCGTGCATCCCCAACATACCTAAAAACTGCTTGTCGGTTCCCGGATAGGCGCCGAGCCCCATCAGTGTCAGCGTGATCGGTGCTCCGGTCATTTTGATAAGACGATTCAGCTGTTTGCAGGCCTTGGGTCCGGAATTTATGACCCCGCCACCACAGTAAAACAGCGGTTTTTTGGCCCCCGCAATCATCGCCACGACTTTTTCGATTTCTTTTTTCCCGGCTGAAAGCTTCGGCCGATAGGTGCGATGCTCGACCTTCGAGAAATTCTCATACTGGCCTAGTTCCATCAGAATATCTTTGGGTAGATCTACAACTACCGGACCAGGTCGACCACTTCGTGCAACATAGAACGCTTCGTGCATAACCTTGGGGAGATCCTCGATCCGCTTGACCAGATAGTTGTGTTTCGTACACGGACGGGTAATGCCGGTGGTATCCGCCTCCTGAAACGCGTCGTTGCCGATCAAGTGTGTAGGAACCTGTCCCGTCAAGCAAACGATAGGAATACTATCCATGAGCGCATCGGTC
>CEUL01023033.1_pt1 | contig 9989 bp, 9 predicted proteins | sample 427021 | NCBI WGS metagenome assembly CEUL01 (sample SAMEA2622800, study PRJEB7988) | marine metagenome | isolation source: saline water (ENVO:00002010), including | reverse complement strand
CATCAACATTCATGTCACTATGATGTACCAGATGAAACCTCCACATCCATGGCACCTTATGTTCTATAAAATGTACTAAATATGCTCCTATAAGATCTAAGATTAGTAAACTTAAAATAACCTGAACTGAGAGAGGTATATCAAAAATGTGAATAATACCTATCTTATTTTGAGTAACAAAAATTGTAGATTTTAGAAGTATAAATGCAAGTCCAAATCCAATAATAGCAGTTGTTAAGGTAAAAAAGAGATTTGTTATAGCGTGTTTTGTTTTCTTATAATTAAAAGAATAAAGTGGTATCACACCTTCTAATATCCAGAAAAACATAATCCCCCCCAATAAAATTGAAGTCCTAAATGAAAGTGGCACATCTGTGAAAAAAGCTATAATTTCATTCATGCTATGTCATTAATAACCTTAAATGCTCTGTCAATCTCTAATTCATTATTGTATATATGAACAGAATGTCTCATTAATTCTTTTCCTACTGATCGTGGTTGGAGTCTTTCTCTATCCCATAATGTCTTTTGTAGGTCAGGACCAGAGATATTATTTACTTTATATGTCGTTAGACCAGCGCACAAATCTTCATTATGAGAAGAAACTATTTCAACATTAGGAAGTTCTTTCAAACCATCTCTAAGATATTTACCTAATTCCTTTATTCTTGAAAACCACTTTTCCTTACCTATCATATTAAAAAAGTCAATTGAAGCCTCTAGACCAACCCTTAAAGATGGGTTTCCGGTTCCTGACTGTTGTAAACTAAAACCTTTATCTTCCTTATTGTTCCAGTTATAGCTAGATAACGTTGGCCATATATTTTCTGAAATATTTTGATCTAAATATAAAATTCCATTTCCAGGAGGTGATAGTAACCACTTATGAAGACTAGAATAATATGCATCACATTTTAATAATTTTAGATCCACATCAATTTGTCCTACTGCCTGTGCACCATCGATAACAGTAAATATTCCATTTTTTCTAGCAAAATCACATATCTCATTAATAGGCATAACAGTTCCATAAACTGATATAATATGTGGAATTGCAATAACCTTTGTTTTTTTTGTTACTTGATTTAAAATAGAATCAATTATCTCTTGCTTATCATTAGCAGGAACAGGCATAATTGCTTGTTTATAAACAATTCCCTTTCTCTTTTCAAGTTGTTTCCATGCAGCATATCCCCCTCCATGTTCTTGATTTGTATTAATAACCTCATCACCCTTTTTTAAATTTAGACCGTGGGCTACAAAATTCATTCCAAAAGTAGCATTTTGAATAAGCGATAATTCTTTAAAATCGCAATTTAGAAGATTACCTAATTTGGTTCTTATCTTTTCATATGGTTCATATCCAGCAAGTAAATTTGGTCCTTCTCCTTTATAATCTGTTTTAGCTCCATTTATTGAATTATTTCTCATATCTGAAATAACAGTATTTAAGACATAGTTTGATTGAACTCCAAGTGTTCCATTATTAAAATATGTATCATTTTTATCAGTAGGAAATAAATTCCTTACTTCTGACCAGTATGATTGATTAGATTTATTAAGGAATGATGATAAACTTTGAAGAGATTGATTATCCTTAGATTTACCTATAAAACTTAAGGCTGATATTGAAGATACTCCAAATGCTGTTTTCTTAATAAAATTTCTTCTTGAATTTTTCATTAATTAAATATAACCAAAATTAAAACCTATATCCAATCATTAACCCTCCCTTGTATGGTATCCATTGTGCACTGAAATTGATTAAATTCTCAAGTTCGTATCTTATACCAGAATATTTTTCGAAGCCCTCATACGTCGCTTTTGAGTATCCACCTCCAAAATAAGCATCTAGCATCCATCTTTCTTTCAATTTCCACTGGTATCCAAAAGTAAGTCCAGCAAAGAAGATATATCCATACTGGTACTGGTTCGCTAGTGCATAACTACCATTTTTAGAAAGTTTAAACATTCCATAGCCAAAGTGTGTCCCAACGTAAGGGCCTTCATTTAACTCCTTCACAAAGTATCTTACCTCAGGAAATATTTGATTGAAAACATATGGTCTCTTGTTGTATTTATTTGTCGTTATTGAATTCCAAAAGGACATTGTTGATTCAAGTTGAAAAGTAAATTTTTTTGATATTGGTACTTCAACCGCTATTCCTGGTATACCCAGTAAAGCAGTAGCCGCGTTAAATTTAATATAGGTTTGCGAGTTACCTTCTAAGTGAAATAACATAAAAAATAAAATGAGTATAGATTTCTTCATCAGTTAAAAAAGTACCATCTTATTCCTAAATCTAATACTTTTTTTTGTGCTGGGTAGTAAGGTGTAATAAAGTATCCATCAAATCTATCAAATTGATTGAAATGAGTCATTTTCAAGTATATTCTAAGATTTGTTACCTGCATCGAAAAAAAAATATTATATCTTAAGTTATTTTCCAGTTTAAATGAGTTTTGGACGTAATAGCTTTGTAGAGATGGTTCATATGCGTTACCAAAATACTCTGATCTATAGAAAAAGTTAAGTCCTAATTGTACTGGAACCGATTTACTAAACCAACTACCCTCATAATAAATTCTTGAGTAGGAATGAGTTTTAGGAATATTTATAATATTTTTCGCGGACTTTGAAGTAATGCTATACGTAAATTTATTTTCGAAATTTAAGATTCTATCAAATAATGAAAAATTAAAATCCAGGCCAATCTGATTATAATTTAGAATATCAGAAACCTGAACTTGATTCATAATTTCAGACAAATAAATATAATCATTTATTGAAATAATGCTTATAAATGGTGAAATGTAAAGGTTATTTTTTTCATATTTTAAGCGTGATGATAACTTATTAAAAAATGTAGACTTAAAATTATTCTCCCACTCATTGTGATTCCCCCTGTAGTATAACTGAAATAGATTAGGTTCATATAAACCACTTAAATATTTTACTTCAAAAAATTTATTTTCTATGATGGCTTCTAACTTGTAATCTCCGCTTGCTTTAAGATCTATATTTCCTCGAATATTAAAATTTTCTTTTTTAAGAGATAAAAGTCCACCTATGTATGTATTTGAGTATTTTCTAACTTTATCGTTAAAAGATTTATATCTCAATAATCCTAAATTAGCATAAATATTATAGGAAAACGATTTAAGTTGACCTTTAACCCCAACCTTATTTTTTAGTACTCTTACTTTTAATGAATCAGAGGTTTTAGAGGAGTTATTTATTATTTGAGAATAAAAATCAATATTCTGTGATAAATTCAAATCTTCATAATATAAATTTTGGGTTGAGTATTTTAATTCATTGTAAAGCTTAAGGCCGTTAAATATTCTATAATCCAAGTAGGAATTGAATTCACCTCTCTTTTCTATATTTTTGATATCCTTAAGTCTAGTATCAAAATCATTATAGATAAAGAAACTAAGCGGAAGAGAATCAACCTCAATATCAACTCCACCAGTTCCAAAAATTTCATGTTTAAAGGTATTATAGCTTGAAAAAAATGTTACTTTTTTATTTTTAGATTTATGAAAAACATTTAAGTTAAATAATGAAGAGTTAACGTTTTTATCACCTTTAGTTTCTGAAATGCCTATTTGTTTGTCTGATGAAATTCTATTCAGATTAAAACCTAAGTTCCAATTTTTATTAATATTTCTAGAAAATAAAAAGTCAACTTTTGACCTACCATTACCACCAAAAAATAAGTTTAAATCTATAAATGGAGATCTTGTATCATACAAATTAAAAGATTTATTAAAGTATGGATCAAGGCTATTAAAACCAGATACTAAGTCATATGATAAATTTTCAGGATTAAATATATCATATACAGGAGTGCCCACAACCCCTAAATTTTGATATTTCATTAACTCCTTTTCAATAAACGATGATTTTTCAAAATTATAAAGTGAGGAATCTAAAATATTATAGGTTGTATCTCCATTAACCAAATTCTCTTTAAGAATGAATGATGTAGTATTCATCCCATAAATAACTTTAGATGAATCATCCAAAAGAGTCCTCATATTTTCTTTATTTTTTATTTTTTCATCTCTCTCATTTCCTCTAGTATTTTCTTGAGAAATCAAGTTATATGAAGTGAATAAAAGTATTGTTAAATATAAATACCTCATGCTTAACTTATGAATTTTAATAATTTACTATCAGATAAAAATTTCATTTTAATAGGAATATAATATACGTTATATGATGATAATAATTCACCGAATTCACATAATTTAACAGCATCTTTCTCAGTAGTAAATAAGGTTATACTTTTGTCAATTTTCTTTAAAATATTACCAATATCATTTCTTGAATAAATATGATGATCTGCAAATTTAAATGTATCTACAACTGAATATTTTGACTTGACATAATTATAGAATTCATCTGGATAGGCGATTGATGAAAGAATAAGAACATTATCTGTGATCTTTTCTCCAAATAATTTTTCCGGTTTTTCATATTCAAGATAACTAAACAGTATTGGAATATTTTCATCTACATATTTTCTTGATTTTTCTATGTGAAGTTCTAACTCATTTTTTGATATGTCCTTGTCACATTTAGTGAAAATAATAATATCGGCTCTATTTGCATTATGTCTTAACTCTCTTAATCTTCCGTACGGAAATACATTATCCTTATAGAATGGTTTTTTTGTAGATGAGAGCATAATATCAAGAAATTTTTGAATTCCTCTGTTCTGAAAAGCATCATCAAGCAATACATATGAAACATTATTTTTTTCAATAATATCAAGTGCTTTTTGTCTTCTCTCACTGACATATATATCACAATTGTCTTTAAATTTTTTGAAAAATTGCATAGGCTCGTCTCCTACAGATAAAAAATTATCATCTTCCCCTATTTGTATTAAACCTCTTGTTTTTCTTTTGTAACCTCTACTTACTATTGAAAACGATTTATTTTTTTTTATTAAATGATTAGCTAAAAATTCAATCATAGGAGATTTACCAGAACCTCCCATGATTAAATTACCTACTGAAATTACTTTATTTTTATATTTTTTTGATTTAAAAATTTTATAATCATATAAAAAATTTCTTAGACTTGTAATTAGACTATACGGAGATAGTAAGGAATATATTATTTTGATAAAAAAATCCATGAATCCATGAAATTAAATAAAATTATCGAATCTTTAGAGAAATGGGCACCACCAATTTACCAGGAAGATTATGATAACTCAGGCCTTATGGTTGGTGACAGGTCATCTGATATATTAGGTTGTCTTATAAGCCTAGACTGCACTGAAAATATTGTTGAAGAAGCTATAAAAAAAAACTGTAATTTAATTATATCTCACCACCCTATAATATTTGGAGGATTAAAATCTATAGATATGTCTCAGTGGGAAGCCAGAGTAATACAAAAGGCAATTAAAAATGATATCAATATCTATGCTTTACATACAAACCTTGATAATATCTTTGATGGAGTTAATAAAAAAATTTGTGAAATTTTAAATTTAATTGATATTGAAATATTATCTCCAAAAATTGGATATGATTATAAACTAGAAGTTTATATTCCTGAAAAATATAGAAATACTTTCGTTAAAAAGATTTTTGATATTGGTTCTGGGTATTTTGGAAACTATAGCGAATGCTCATTTGAAATAAATGGAAGAGGGTCATTTCTACCTGAAGACGGCTCAAATCCTCTTCAAGGCAAGAAAGGAGAAAAAGAAATAGTAGATGAATTAAAACTTGAAATTTATTTTGATAAAAAAATAAAAAATAAAGTTGAGAAATGTATTAAAGATCATCATCCTTACGATGAAGCAGTATACTACATTTCAAAAACCTCAAACTTATCTAAAAATATTGGGTCTGGAATGATTGGAAAAAGTAATATTAAATTTAATGAGCTATTAAATTTAATTAAGAAAGATTTCAACGAAAATTCAATCAAATACACTAAAAAACTTAAAGATGATATAGGGAAAATTGCTGTTTGCGGAGGTTCAGGAAGTTTTCTGATAAATGAATCAATAAAAAAGAAAGCTGATGTATATATAACTTCAGATTTAAAATATCACGATTTTTTTAAGGCAAATGATAAAATAACGCTTATCGATATTGGGCATTATGAAAGTGAAAAATATACAAAAGAGCTTATTTTTGAATTTTTAAACAAAAAATTAACTAATATTGCACTTCATTTATCAGATGAGAATACAAATCCAATAAAATATTATTAGTAGATGGAAAATAGCATAGTAAAAAAGTTAGAAAACCTGTTAAAATTACAGGAAATAGATTCAAAAATTTTTGAAATAAAAAAAGTTAGAGGAGCTCTTCCAGAAGAAGTAGAAGACCTTGAAGATGAGTTAATTGGATATAATACTAGACTCGATAAATTCAAAGAAGAAATTGAAAATAATAACAAGGATATTGAGGATCTAAAGCTTAAAGTTTCTGAAGCTAAAAAACTTATTAAAAAATATAAGGATCAACAAATGAACGTTAGAAATAATAGAGAATATGATGCTATTTCTAAAGAGATTGAACTTCAAGAGTTAGATTCTAAACTATTTGTAAAGAAATCTGGAGAAAATGAGTTAAAAATTGAGCAGATCAAGGAAGATGTAAAGGAGACCAAAAAAGTAATCAAAGAAAAAACTCAAACTCTAAAAGCTAAAAAATCTGATCTTGATGTTTTATCTGATGAAAGCAAAGGAGAAGAGAAAAAACTAGAAACCTTAAAAAATAAAGCTTCAAAAAAAATTGAGTCTAGTCTACTACTTTCATACGAAAAGCTTGTCGAAAGACAGAGAAATGGCTTAGCAGTTGTAAAAGTTTCTAGAAGTGCATGTGGTGGCTGTTTTAATATAGTCCCACCCCAAAGACAGGCTGAGATTAAAGAGAAAAGAAAAATTATTCTTTGTGAGTACTGTGGTAGAATCCTAGCTGATGTAATTGCTGAGGTAATTAAGGAAAAACCTAAGAAGAGAACAAAAAGAAAAACTACAAAGAAAAAAGCCTAACCTAAGTGATCTCTTAGATTACTCTTCATTATTCTCACATTTTCCTCGTCTACATATTTCATAATATAGAGGCCAGTATTTGAATGTGGATATTTATCCATTTTAGTAAGATCTTTATCTAATACTTCAGATAATAATATTCTTAGTGCTCTTCCGTGAATACACAGCAGAACTCTTTCTAAATTATGTGAGATAATGTATTTAAATCCCTCTACTAGCCTAATTACCATTTCATTTGGTGACTCACCGCGCTCAAATTTATTATCTAATTCACCATCCAACCATGTATCAATTAATTTTTTATAATCTTTTAGGTCATCATTTTTTCCTTGATTAACACCCCAACTGATTTCATTAAATTCTTTTAGCTTCTCAAAAGGGATATTATTTATCTCTATAAAATTTTTAACAGTCTGATAAGTTCTCTTAAGATTTGAAACAAATACCTTGTCAAATTCAATGTCTTTGTATTTACTATAAAATTTATCAGATTGTAAAATACCTGTAGAATTTATATTACTATCAACCTCTGAACCTTGAATTATTCCTTTTTTGTTATAATCTGTTTCTGCGTGTCTTAAAATATAAATCTCCATTAAATGAAGAGATTAAGTACAACAATGTAGAATATTGAAAATAATGTTTGCAGTACAATAGTATTAATATTTGATTTAACTAACTCTCTTTCTTTATAAGTTTTAAACAAGTTGTAGGAGATATATAAACCAAATAAGTATAATGCTCCATTACCAATTAAAAATACATTATTATTGAAATTCTCAATAGACATAGATAAAATATCTGATAAGTAAATTGATGAATAAAATGCCATCGATAATATTAAAACATATACCCACCTAGATGCCTTTTTTCCAAATGTTACAACAAGATGATTCTTTCCTGTTTTAGCATCACTTTCTGCGTCAGGAAACTGATTTATAAATAAAATATTTGTAGTTAATAAACCGAATGGTACACCTAATGTCAATAGCATGTAAAATTCTGAGGACATAAATTCAATAGGTTCCATTGACATTGCATAACCTGATCCAAGAGTTAATAGTGGTCCAAAAGCAAGAAAGATTGCAAGTTCTCCCAGTCCCCTTCTTGATACTAATCTTAAAGGTGTTGCTGTATAAAAATAGCCAAGAAATAAACCACTTAATCCAACAGATAAAGCACCCTGAATATTCAAAATAGACCCTGTATTAACAAAAATATTATAAAATAGAATACAAGCAATGACAAAAGAGCAAATCAATAGATTTCTTGCTACTGATTTAGTTTTATTCAGTGTTATAATTCCAAGTTCTATCGCCCTACTTCCACCAGTGATAGCAGCACCCGCTGGCTGAAAATATTCATTATTTCCCTCATCTGTTCCATCACTAACATCAAAGTAGTCATTATAAACATTAGAAGATAAATGAAGTAAGAGAACACCTAAAATTGCTAGAATTAAATTTATCACACTAAATAGTCCATCACCCATGCCAGCATAATATGCAGCGACAGCACACATTGGTAATATTGATGCACTTGTAAACGGAACTCTTGTTATAGCAATTCCTTTGATTATTTTAGTAGAGAAATTAATTGGTACCTCAACTTCTTCCTTTATAACTTCAGTTTCACCACAATATCCAGTTTGGGGGTTATCCTTACCATTTCCAAACAAAGGGGTTATTCTAATCTTTGCATTTATTTTAGATCCATCTTTTTTTAGAAAGTAAGTTTTACCAACAAACTCACCAACTTTATCTGCAGTTGCTAACCAATTTCCAACGTTTTGAATAACGATTTCACCAGGTGAAAATATTGAAACTCTTTTCTTTCCAATAATCTCATCTTTTTTATATCCAAATATGTCCTCTGCACCTTTATTCATTGTCAGAACCCTGCCCTCCATATCACAAGTTATAACACTCCTTTTCATATCTATTTTATTTTTTTTCTAAAAATTGAAATGTAATTTATTAATTATACTAAATAATAAAAACATGGTTGATTAATTATTTATAAAAAAATATTTATCCATTATTGATTTCTCATTTCATCCAATATTTTAATGAGACCGTCAAGTGTTAAAGTAGGAAGAATATCATTAAAAACACCTTTCAAAGTATCAGCAAATTTTGATAATCCACCAGTCGCTATAACTTTTGTCTCTCCATTTAACTCTACTTTGATTTTATTAATCATTTCTTTAACAAGTCCAGAATACCCATACATAATTCCACTTTGTATAGAATGAATTGTATTTTTACCAATAACTTTATTTGGTAGTGACAATTCAATCTGAGGGAGTTTTGCAGTATTTTTATATAGAGAACTTATCGCAGTATGCAGACCAGGAACAATATTAACACCTAATATTTCTCTAGATTTTGATACAGTAGTAAATGTTAGTGCAGTACCAAAGTCTACTACTATAACATTTGACCTGTAAATATTTGAAGCCTCAACAGCATTTGCTAATAAATCTGTTCCGATTTCATTTTTATTATCAATCATTATTTTTAAAGATTCTACCTTAGATGGTTTAACTATATATATATGCTTACAAAGCATGTCTGCACATGATATTTTAACAATATCTGTCAGTGATGGTACCACACTACTTATAATAATAGATTCTACATTTGACGGATTAAATTCATTGAGTGATATTATTTTTTTCAGTTTTTTCTGAAAAGTCCAGTAAGTAAAGTTTTTTTTTGAGCTTAATCTATAGATTTTTTCCCATGAATTTTCAGAGTATAATCCAATTACGATATTTGAATTTCCAATATCAATAGCAACTTTAATTTTTTTCATTGAATAAATCTAATTGATCATTTTCCATATCTAATTCTATTGACTCTCCAACATCAAAATTTTCTTTTTTGTCATTATCAATAGTATTATCATCATTTAATTCTTTGAAATTCATATGCTTAAATGTACCTGATCGAA
>CEUL01149509.1_pt1 | contig 10005 bp, 7 predicted proteins | sample 427021 | NCBI WGS metagenome assembly CEUL01 (sample SAMEA2622800, study PRJEB7988) | marine metagenome | isolation source: saline water (ENVO:00002010), including | reverse complement strand
CACTGCGCAATTTATCGAGGGCCAGGAGATAGAAAATCCTGACATGGTTGCGGCTGCTACGAATCTTACAAACGCACAGACGGTCTTAGCATCCGCAACTGCTACACGAGATGCGGAAGCTGAACTAGATGCGGAAGGCAACCCGAACCCAGCGCGTGCAGATGCTCAAGCAGCCGTTGATGCGGCGCAGGCTGAGGTAGGGGCAGCTGCGTTGATCGTTGCAAATACACCATCAACAATTACTACGGAAGATCAACCGAATCCTGACTACACAAATCTGGAACAGACTGTTGCATCGCTTGAGGCAAGAGTAGACGATTTGGAGTCACAGTACGCGGCTTCAGAGGCATCTGGGGATATTGAATCAAACCCGGAATTGAGTGCTACATATACTGAGCAACAGGAATACGAATCGATTCTCAGAGAACTTGAAGCGAACTTCAGCACAGAGTTGGCCACATTACAAGAGCAGTCTGCGAATGCAGGAGCAACTGTAAACATAGATCAGGCCGAATCCGAATTCGATCAACGGGTTAATCAAGCGGATGAATTGCTGCGTCTTACCTTATTGCAGATAGACGAAGAACAGAATATGACCGATAGCACAAAGGACATCACTGTCACCACGCTTGAAGATCAGATAAGGCTTTTGGAAGATGAGGCAAGGGCCCTCGAAAAACAAGAGCAATTACAACACAAAAATAAGGAAGCCAGATCTAAGGAAATCAGAGCCCAACAAAGGGACATAGAAGATAACCAGATTGATCCTCTACAAGATCAACAAAAAGAAATTAATAACGAACAACGACCCTTACGCAAGCAGCAGATGGTTCTAGAAAAAGAACGAATGCTTCTCTTTAGCCAATTAGCGCCTATTGAAGAAAAACGAGATCCAATAGACAAAGCTAGACGTGAATACGAAGAAACTGCTTGGCCTGAATACGAAAAGTGGGCGGAAGAATCTAGGCGACAAGTCGAAGATCAGATCAATGACCTACGTAGAGAAGTTGAGAATGAAATGCAAGACAAATTTCAGGCTCTTGAAGATCAAATGTGGGAACTCAATGATCAACGGAACGAGATTGAACGCCAGTACATGGAAATCGACAACGCATTTGAGGACGAACGAGAACAAAGGCTTGCCGAGCTAGATGAAGAAGTAGATAACCTTAGGGAGCAGAGCATGGCTCCACTCGAAGATGCCGCTCAAGAACTCGACGAAGAAATTGAAGCAAAATGGATTTCGCTAGCAGCCGTTTACGATGAACAAGAAGCTCTAAAAACTCAGATCAAGGAAGTTGAGAAGAGAGTTAGGGTACTCGATCGTCAGGCTGAGTTTGGTGTTTTGAATGTCATTTCTGGCGCTTTAGAAAACGCGGAAGAAATGGAAAAACAAGGTGGGATAGGTAGCTTCGATTCATTCTTGGACTTACCCATAGGTGGTGGTTCTGACGGACCAGGACCGAGTGATGGCCCAGGTGATGGTCCAGATGAAACAGAGCAGCCTGATTAGCGATAGGCACCTCGTCAGCCAATAGTTTCGAATAGGTAGGCGATTCCAAGACGACAAACATCATCCGATTTGTCGTTATTCCAGCCGTTGTGGGGATTACTTGGATAGTTGGGTTCAGCGTCGGTTAGCTGCCGTTATACCCACCGTCTATACGCGCCACGAACTAAGGCAAACAATGGAGATTTGTGTGCCTATTACGGCTGATTCAAGAACGCTTATCAACTGTCTGATTGAAAACATCAGCAAGGTAATCGAAGGCAAAAGCGATACTGTTGAACTTGTACTCGTTGCACTGAAAGGTGGCAATATTCCCGCAAGATCAGACTCTGAGACTGGCGATGACTTCGTATTCCCATTGCGACCGTTCGCATGGGCAGGCGGAGTCATAGGGTTGGTTCTGGTCGGAATGTTCTTATGGTGGCTGAGTTTGCGCAAAATGGACGCACCAACCCGAGCATACGCGAGAATGTCGAGAATAGCGTGGCTTTTGGGCATGAAGCGACGGCCTAACGAAACTTCGATCGAATTTGCCACGAATCTCGGTGGTCGCACTGTCGATGCGATGGAACCTGCGACACACATTGCAATCGAATTCCAACGACGAGTGTATTCTGGGCCTGTCGGAAGTACAGATCGGCCTGATGATTATGAAAAACAACTGACCCGAGCATGGCGCAAGGTAGCACTAGCGCTTGTTGTACACAGGATCAGACAACTTGGTGGAATCGGTCCCTAGCTCGGCAAAAGTAGGAACGTATAAATGATCACCCAGTCAAAAACTGATCAACTAACTTACGACGTGTTCGAAACGGACATGGGGTGGGTCGCCATTGTTGGGAGTCAGCAAGGAATCGTCCGTGCGAGTTTGCCTGAATCGACGCCTGAAGCTGCACTCGACGTTGTTCAGCCTGAGATTAATGAAGCAGAGCATGTACCAGAAGAGCTTGTCGATGGTCGAAAGTTGATCACCGCCTACTGCGCTGGGGAGGACATTGATCTTGCTGGTATTCCGATCGATACACGTACGGCAACTCCGTTTTTCAGGAAAGCGTGGGATGCTTGCCGATCCATACCTCCCGGAGAAACTCGCAGTTACGTTTGGATTGCAGAGCAGGCAGGTAACTTAAAGGCTGCACGTGGTGCGGGCCAGGCCATGGCGCGAAATAAACTTGCTTTGCTGGTTCCGTGTCACCGAGTTATAGGCGCGAACGGAACTTTGCACGGTTTTGGAGGTGCGGGATTGCCTTTGAAAGCTCGACTGCTCCAAATGGAAGCGAATCGTTAGTTACTGCGGCTTCGATTAATCGAGTTTTTCGGTAAGCTCTGACGAATCTGTCCCGATCGTAACGTAAGTGTCTAATATTTCCTGAGCTGATTCGACATCGGACGCACTAACCATCAATCGCACCGGAAATACGGACACTCCGAGAAACCCAACGGCGTCTCCAGGTTGGAGCTTACAGTCTATGCCCGCAGAGCGAATTAGACTGCACCATGACTCAGCGATTAGTTGGTTTGGAGCGGTTGTTAGTACTTCCCACTGCATTTCATTGTGGCGTGAATTAAACCACGGCGGAGCGTACCGCTCCATCTCCGAGAAGCTCGTGCAAGCGGCTCTTCAACGGAGTTCCTGACTGAACTTTGAAGGGCATCTCCAGTCGAACGATTTTGTCGCCAGTTTCAATTTCGAGAATCGCCTGATCTGATCCTGAGAACTCTACGAACAATCGCATGATGTCCTCGAGACGATAGCGGTCGTCGGCAGCGTCACCTGTTTCTTTTACGCGCACCAAAACGGGGCCACCGCTCTGCGTATCGATGGAGTGATCGGTGTCGGTAGGAGAGGCAGATTCTGTTGTCAGCGGAGTGTCCTCGGGTATCGATTCGATGTACTGTCGAACCGTATTTTCGTTTATTGAATCGGTTGGGGTACAAGCGTCGGTCGACGCTGAGCCGTTGATAGTGCCAGTGCTTTTACTTAATATCGGGTCGTTCAGTACCGGTCGAGGCTCACTTGCTTCGTTGAAACCAGCTCGAACCACTGGTGCAGGCTGATTGCGTTCTGACTCGGCTTGCGACTCAGCCTGGCCTTCACCTTTAAGCAGATACTGGTTGGCCGTTTCTACAGATAGAGAAACTCTTCCAAAGCGTTCGCGAACTTCTCCCGTGACAGATACAAAATTCCCATTCTCCCAGAGTCCAGAGTTTTGTTCCAGAATGTTCGGCCAGACTACCATTTCGATGTCACCATCGAGAAGAGTTAGGTTCAAAGAAAGAAATTTGTCGCCACGCTTGGTGGTCAGCTCTCGAATGCCGTTTACCTGACCGAGCGCAGCCTTCTTTTCGCCAGACATGTCACCTGTAATATCGTCTGCGAATACGACAATATTGTCGGGCTGTTGGCGCATTTCGCGAGTGAACGGACTCTGGGTGAGCTCGACGCCCAAAAGGTCTCGCTCCCACATCACTCGTTCCTGATCCGTGGTGTCGTCTTCGCCAGAAATTTCGATTTCGACCATTGGTGTTGGGACTGAGTCACCCAGCATGTCGAACATCGAGGTTTGTCCAGAATCTCTAAGCTTTGTCTGGCGCTGCACAGCAGAAATAATTCGATCGACCGATTCGAGTAGGTTGCCCCTTCCGCCAAATTCGTCGAACGCACCAACGCGTATGAGACTTTCGAGTGTTCGTCGGTTTAGAGATTTTGAGTCGACCCTTCGACAAATATCTTCAATGTCTTTGAACAAACCCGCGGACAGTCTGATTTCTACAATGGGATCGACAGCGCCGGCACCGACGTTCTTTACTGCTGCCATTCCGAAGCGGATAGCGTCATTTCCATCAGCATCTCGTTCAATCGTGAAACCTGATCGTGAGTAGTTGATGCTCGGAGGCTTGACAGAAATATTGAGTCGATTGGCTTCTCGAATCGCTGTTGCGACCTTTTCAGGATTGCCGGAAGCAGAATCCAGAACAGCAGCGATGTACTCAGTTGGGTAATTCGCTTTGAAGTAGGCCGTCCAGTAGGCAATGTAAGCGTAGGAAACAGCGTGCGCTTTATTGAATCCGTAGCCCGCGAAAGGCTCCATGAGCTTGAATACCGTGTCGGCCTGTTCCTTTGTGTATCCCTTTTCGAGTGCGCCTTTAGAGAATTTTTCGTACTCGGCCTGCATCACCGAGGCCTTTTTCTTTCCCATCGCTTTACGCAGTATGTCGGCTTCACCAAGGGTGTAACCGCCAAACGCCTGGGCGATCAGCATCACCTGGTCCTGGTAAACGAGGACGCCATAGGTAGGTTCAAGCAGCTCTCGTAGGTCTTCATGTGGGTATGAAATTTCGGCTCGACCGTGTTTCGCCTCGATGAACGTGCCAATGTGCTCCATCGGACCAGGGCGATACAAAGCGATCATCGCAGCAAGGTCGTTGATCGTAGTTGGTTTCAGCTGTTTGATGTTCTTGCGCATTCCCTCAGATTCGAGCTGGAACACACCGAAGGTGTCGCCTTCTCCAAGGACTTCAAAAGCCTTCTGATCGTCGATCGGGACGTCGTAAACGCCCATGTGCTCGCCGGTTGTTTCGGCGATGAGCTTCACGCACTGATCAAGGATCGACAAGTTGGCGAGACCGAGGAAGTCCATCTTGAGCAGACCAACATCTGCTACGGGATGCATTGAGTATTGCGTGGTCGGACTCGAGTCTTCTTTTCCGCTGGTTGATCGTTGGAGTGGTACGAAATCAGTTAGAGGTTCTTCAGAAATAACTACCGCAGCGGCATGAGTACTCGCGTGTCGAACAGAGCCCTCGATCCTGAGAGCCATATCTATTAGTTCGCGGGCATCGCGATTTCGATTAATCTCTGATTTGAGCTCGGCGGATTCCTCAATAGCGTCAGCGAGTTTGATATTGAGTGTTGGTGGCACCATTTTGGCGAGCTTGTCACTGAGATCGAGTGGTAGTGCGAGCGCGCGCGCTGTATCACGAATCGCAGCCTTCGCACCGAGGGTTCCAAACGTTATGATTTGAGCGACGTGGTCACGCCCGTAGTGGTCGATGCAGTACTTGATTACTTCTTCACGACGGTCGTCCGCGAAGTCCATGTCGATATCGGGCATCTCACGTCGTTCGATATTGAGGAAGCGTTCGAAGAAGAGATCGGCCTCTAACGGATCGATCTGTGTTACTTCTAGACAGTAGAGAACCAGACTAGCCGCAGCCGAGCCTCGCACGGCGGAGAGAATACCGCGCTCGTTTACGAAATTGAATATGTCCCAGCAAACCAGGAAATAGTCGGGAAATTTGGTTTCTTCGATGATGTACAGCTCGTAATCGAGACGTTCCTTGTACTCATCTGTTGGGTTGTCAAAACGCTTGTGAAGTCCCTGGTAGCAAAGTTCTTTCAGATACTCCATTGAAGGTTTGTTTTGCGGAGTGGGGTAGCGTGGGACGTGGGTCTCACCGAACGTGAGTTCTAGTTCGCACGATTCGGCGATTTTGACCGTGTTTTTTAGCGCTTCAGGAAGGTGCGACCACTCTGCATACATTTCTGCTGTTGAACGTAGATAGTACGTAGTATCTTCCATATGAAGACGCTTGGGGTCTTTTACGTTCGAGTTTGTCTGGATGCAGGTTAGGATGTCCTGCGCATCACTATCTTCACGTCGAACGTAGTGCGAGTCGTTCGTAACGACCATTGGCAGACCGGTCTGGTTACTCAGTTGGATGATTTGTTCGTTGATCTCGGCCTGTTCTGGCACGTGATCATGCATCATCATTTCGAGGTAGTAGCGATCTTGGAAGACGTTGCCGTACCACTCGAGAGTCTCGTGGGCTCCTTCCATGTCTCCGTTCTTGATGTAACGGGCGAGTTCACCAGATGGACAGCCGGAGAGGATGATAATTCCCTCGTTGTATTTTTCGATAATCTCCCGGTCCATTCGAGGTCGATAGTAAAATCCTTCGATGTGCGAAGCGGTTACAAGCTTCATCAGGTTCTGGTAGCCGGCGCGATTTTGCGCGAGCAGTGTCATGTGGAACGGGAAACGTTTTTGCGGGTTCCGTTCGCTGCGAGGACCGCCTGCAACGTATCCCTCAACACCGATGATGGGCTTGATGCCGGCGCGTGTTGCTGACTGATAAAAATTAATGGCGCCGTGGAGGTTACCGTGGTCAGTTAGGGCTATCGCTGGCTGTTCGAGTTCTGCCGCCCGGTTCACCATATCGTCCAGCCTGCTGAAACCGTCGAGCATTGAGTACTCAGAGTGGTTGTGTAGGTGGACGAACTGGTCGGTCATAGGCAGATATATCTCAATAAATAGGGTGGAAAAGTGCGACCAAAGGAGCATAGCTTTCCCTAAAGATTGAGTCGACCCCGTAAAGCGGTTTATGACCCCAAGATAGCCTATTTCGCCGCGAAAACAGAGTGACGGCGGTAGATTGTATGGGCGCAACTATTAGGGAATGCTGTTGCCGGAAAATGTAACGAATTGTCGGTGTCTAGTGTTATAGCTAGGGAGACGCAAAACGGTTGGTGAGTGATACAGTCGACAGGATCGATTTTTGCCACTGACGATGATGCGTCGATATCCTAACTGTACGGGCAACCGCAGAGAATTGTTTTGACTTCAAAAATTATTGGTGGTGGCCAGAAAATACTCGTTGTTGACGACGAGCACATGTCCGACCTGATGCGATCGGTTCTGCGCAAGCTCGAAACAGATGGGTTCAAGCCGGTAGTCGTTGCTCCAGAAGGTGAACACATCACTGGAGAGGACTACGAGGCTCAGGCTTTGTTCGCGATGGAGGCCGAGCGCCCTTCAGCTGTTCTGCTCGATGTGCGCTTTGGCGAATACGACTCTGATCGATTCAAGGGACTGTCTATTTTGAAGAGCATTGTTGATCGTGACGGAAGCATGCCCGTTCTAATGTTCACGCAATACACGCAAGGGCCGTATCGAGATACCGCAGTGAGTGCCAGTTTGAGCGTTAGTGCTTCGGTAGATTTCATTGACAAGCTAGCGAGTCCCGAAGAGGTAGTTTTGCGTCTGCGTCGTTTGATCGGGAGCGCACCTGGAAATATCAAGATCGGTTCGTTGTTTGAGCTGGATCCAGAGAACGCTGCGGTTTATGCAGTTTCTCACGGTCAAAAAGAACTTATTCGAGAAATCCAAGGTATGAAACTCGAGATTTTCAACGAGTTGGCTTCAGCAATGTACAGGTCGGAAGGCGAATTGGTGCCGTTTTCGCGTTTGGAAAGATTCTCCGACGGCGAAGACTCAAGGGCTTCGTTACGGGTAAGAATTCGAGAGCTGAAAGTTTCTCTCGGACAAGCGGTCAACAGACAATTTGGTGCGAACGAACTGATTATCAACGTGAGGAATCGGGGCTACCGAATGGTGAGTCCTGAGGACTAGATTCAGCTGTAATACAAGCTTCATGAACAGGAACGAAGCTGATTGAACTGGCGAATGCTCAGAGTGCTAATAAGGACGAGCGAGGTAGTGGCAGGAATTGGACTGCTGTTGATCGTGCTATCCATTTTTGTTGGTGAATCTGTTTCGGCAGGGACACTCTGGTATATCGAACCTATGGCGTATATCGGTGCTGGAGTGTTCATCGTTGGAGCAGTAACGACAATCGGTGTGTACCAGTTCAGCGCACGAAAAAATCCTGTAGGTATTTCTGACGACCGCACATGGAGCCAGGTGACCCAAGACTACTTCGACACTTTTGCCCACGACATTGGACGTCCACTTCGGAGAATTCTCGGTAAACAAAGAGAGGCTCGAGCACTCTTGAACGAAACGGGCGAAGTCAGCCCTCACATGGTTGCAGAGTTGCTTGATGAAATCGAGAACCAGGCTCCTAACTTCAGGCTGATGATCGAGAATGTTCGGGTACTCGTTGATCTGGAGGATCAGCGAGCCGAGCCCGCAGTCGAACCGGTTGATGTTGCCGCTATTGTCCGCAACGTTTCGGACCGATACCGCCCTATTGCGAGAGAAAGAGGACAGGATCTCGTATGGTGGTGTGAACCAAGCGAGTTCGGTCTTGTGTACGGTGACGGATCAGCTTTCGATCACATGATCACTAACCTGGTCGACAACGCTACCAAGTTCGCTGATAAACACATCGAGGTACGCCTGACACGAACTGAAGATTCGTTCTTGGTGCGTGTGTGGGATGACGGCAAGGGTATAGCCGAATCTCATCTTGATCACGTGTTTGACCGTGGATGGACTCCTGAGCTCTCAGCCAGAGCAGAAAAGCAAAGTTCAGGTTTGGGATTGTTCATTGCGAGCACGCTATCTAATCGTTGCGGTGGTGAACTGCTAGTTGAGTCGCAACAGGCAAATGGAACGGGCGAACACTCAACCATATTTACGCTTTCGCTTCCCCTCGATAACCGCTCGCTAGTTTCCGGGTGATCACAGTGAATTTTGATCTGCCGTTCCCTGACAGGATTCGGACCTACGGACAGGTGGCCTTTTCAGTAGCTGTTTTAGTGATCGCCGCAGCCGGGTGCGTCGAGAGTCGACCACGCTATACTCCGGTACCTGCAATACCAACATCAACATCTACTCCGATTCCGAAAACTCCGATTCCGACGGCTACACCAACTGCAACACCTCTACTGCCGTCGCCAACTCCATTTCCGACGGCAACTTCGGTGCCAACGCCGGTAATTATGGCTCCTACCGTTGGGCCAACTCAAATACCGACCGTTGCCGTGTCGACTGCAGTTTCGTCCGGGACGTTCAATCTGGCCCTCGATTTTGAAGGATTGAATGATGAAAGCATCGTTTGGAGTGAAACGGTTCTTTTGAGGGGAGTTACTTCAGCGGACGCGATCGTGAGTGTAAATGACATAATTGTCGAGGTGCAGGCGAATGGGACGTTTGAGCTAACGCTGACTCTCGATCCAGGACCCAACTTCGTAGACGTGGTGGCGAGCGACCTTGAAGGCAGTCAAATCAACTCGTCGTTGGCGATTATTTCGATCCCACCGGAGCAGACTCCATGATCGCCTCTATCCTACGGAATTTCATTCGTAATTTCAGAAGCATTACGAGTAACACAAATGTAACGACGAATTACGCAATATTTAATCGTTGCAACGAACCCTGTTCTGACGAATCAGCCATGAAGATGGCCACATCAAAACGACCGATATCCTTTTCTGTGCTCCGCGTTCATGTCGCGGTGTTGGTGGCGCTTGCCTCTACTATATTTTGGATCGACGCTGGTACGGCTAGTGCCGATGTGAGGTCAGCAGACATCGAAGGAGTGTTTGGTACCGCTTTCGAGATTCGTCCTCCGAGCGCAATTATTGTTGCTTCTAACTCAGGGCTGGTCACATTGAATTTCACTGCGGATTCGGATCTTCGAATCGGTTCTAACAAGGCCGATGTTTTAGAGGTAGCTGAGGGCGATCGAGTGGTTTCCACCGCCACTCGAAACGATGACGACCAGCTCGTGGCACTAAGAACTCTAGT
>CEUL01141226.1_pt1 | contig 10008 bp, 12 predicted proteins | sample 427021 | NCBI WGS metagenome assembly CEUL01 (sample SAMEA2622800, study PRJEB7988) | marine metagenome | isolation source: saline water (ENVO:00002010), including | reverse complement strand
GATAATAAATTAGTTAAAATTGCTGCCCTTATGATACATGCGGCAAAAATAGATGAAAATTATACTCAAAAAGAAAAAAAAATAATTATTGATTTTTTAAAATCAACCAATAAAGATCTAGATCACGAGATGATATTGAATCAAGCTGAGGCTAGTGAGACTGACTCAAATCAAATTTTAGAATATACTAAGGAGATAAAAAAAAATACTTTAGACTTCAGAAAAACTATTTTAAAAATTTTGTGGAAAATTATTTTATCCGATAAAAATTCTGATTTGTATGAGTCAAATTTAATGAGAAGAATTTGTGGACTGCTTTATTTGTCTGATAAAATAAGCGGGGAAATAAAACAAGAAATATTGAAAGAAAAAAAATTATGACATATATCGTCAAAGACGAATGTATAAAATGTAAACTAATGGATTGTGTAGAAGTATGTCCTGTTGACTGTTTTTATGAAGGAGAAAATATGCTTGTAATAAATCCTGATGAATGTATTGATTGTGGTGTCTGTGAACCTGAATGTCCCATAGATGCGATTGTTGCTGATGTAGATTATAATGAAAAAGACAAAGACAAATGGCTTGAAATAAATAAAAAATATTCTAATTTGTGGCCAAACATATCAAAAAAAAAGGAGCCACCAAAAGACTCTGAGGAGTATAAAAAAGTAAAGAATAAGTTTGAGAAATTTTTCTCAGAAAAACCAGGAGGTTAAGTGCCAAAAAAGAAGAAAAATAAAAAAAAAATAAAGAAAATTAAAATCTTAAAATCTGAAAAAAAAAACATTCAAGTCCAAAAAAGTGGAGCTGGAGCTGCTGATGAAAAAGTTCAAATTAAGAAAATCAAAAAACAACCTACTGAAAAAAAGCAATATAATGTAAATCAATTTGTTGTTTATCCAAAACACGGTGTTGGGAAAATACTTTCAATAGACAAAGCTGTGGTTGGGGATATTTCTATACAGTTCTATAAAGTAATGATCGAGAGAGATAAATTAACTTTGACTATACCAATAAACCAGCAATCCAACTTGAGGCCAATATCTTCTATAAACCAAATTAATAAATGTGTGTCAATATTGAAAACTAAGCCAAAAATAAAAAGAACAATGTGGAGCAGAAGAGCACAAGAGTATGAACAAAAAATTAATTCTGGGAAAATATATGAGCTTGCTGAAGTTGTAAAAGATCTTAATAAAACATCTAATACAATTGCTGAACAATCTTACAGCGAAAGACAACTTTTTGAACAGGCATATGACAGATTATTGAGTGAATTTGAAGTAGTTTTAAAAAATCCACCAGAAGACGTAAAGAAGAAAATGGACAAAGCTTTAGGGAGAGATCAAATTGTAGATCAAGAATAAAAAAACGCCCTTTCCACTTTTTGGAAAGGGCGTTTTAGAAAACTACTTATCTTCTTCTTCTTCTTTTTTTAGCCTTCTTCTTCTTACCTTTTTTCTTTTTACGTCTTTTAGCCATCTTTATCTCCCTTTTTTAAAACAAATCTAGATGATTCGTTTGTTAATTTAATCTTTAGTTTTTTTAACATAGAAGTCAAATATAAATTAATTGGCAATTTTTAAAAAAAAATAATTTTTATTTAACGATTTGATTTTTAAAAAAAAATACTAAAAAAACAAGTAATATCAACGGTTTTTTTATATTTATAAATTTAGTTATTTTTTTAATTAATAATAAAGTTTTTCTAATTCCTGTTTATATTTTTCAATTATCTTTTTTCTTTTTAACTTAAGTGTTGGAGTCATTAATCCATTTTCAATTGTAAATTCTTCATCTATAAGCTTAAATTTTTTAATTTTTTCTATTAATGACAAATTTTTATTTAATTTATCTATAATACTTCTTATAGTTGTATTGTCTTTATTATTTTTATCTACAACAATTAATGCAACAAGATAATTTTTTTTATCACCGTAAACTAGACACTGTTTTATTGTTTCGTTATTACAAACAAAGTTTTCTATTTTACTTGGTGAAATATTATCCCCACCATGGTTAACTATTATATCTTTTTTTCTATCAGTAATTTTTAGATATCCATCTTTTGAATCTATTTCTCCAATATCACCAGTATGTAACCAGCCATTTTTTATTATTTCTTTCGTTTCTTTTTCTTTATTCCAATATCCTAACATTACGTTTTCTCCTTTAACTAAAATTTCGCCATCATCTGCTATTTTTACTTTATTTGTTTTAAATGGAGGTCCAACAGTTTCGATTTTGATATTGCCAGGTAGATTACAACTAACGACAGGTGAAGTTTCTGTCAATCCATAACCTTGTAAGGTTGGTAAACCTACTGCATTTAAAAATTCTCCTACATTCTTATCTAACGCACCTCCACCAGACACAAAAGCTTGTAGATTTCCGCCAAATTGTTTTCTAATTTTTTTTCTTACCAAAATATCGCATAAAAAATTTACTATTTTCTCTTGTATTTTTAACTCTTTTTTCTGAAGTGTTTTTTTACCTAAATCAATAGTTTTATTAATTAAAATTTTTTTCAACCCAGATTGCTTATTAAAATTAGTATTAATTTTATTAAATAAATTTTGGTAAAATCTTGGAACTGCTGTCATGATAGTTGGTTTCGCCACAGACATATTTGATATAAGTTTTTCTAAGCTTTCGGCATAAAATACTTTTGCACCAGTTAATATTTGTATAAATTGGACTGCATGTTCATAAGAATGCGAAAGAGGTAACCAAGTTAAAAATATTGGATCATTTTTATTAATTAAAGGATCTAATAAATCTAAAGCGCCTTCACAGTTTGATAAAATTCCTCCATGACTAAGAACTACACCTTTAGGATTGCCTGATGTACCAGAAGTATAAATAATACATGCCGGCATATTTCTTTTTAAATTTTTATTAACAAATCTATCTATTCTATTATCATTCACAATTTCGTTAATTAATAAGCTATTATATTTAATTTTCTCAAAAGATATAATTTTTTTAATTTCAGGATTTAAAAATTTTTCTATTTTTTTAAATTGATCGTTATTTGATACAATAACGATAGTTGGCTTGCAATCATTAAGAATATATTTGTAATCGTCTGGAGAATACGTTGTAAAAATGGGAACCGAAATTCCTCCGGCATTCATTATTGCAATATCAGATATAAGCCAATATGGACGATTTTCTGAAAGTATTAAACATCTGTCACCTTCATTGATAATAGACTTAATTTTCTTTGTAAGTTTAAAAATTCTTTCTGAAACTTCTAACCAATTATAAGTTGGTTTACTGGGCTTTAACCATTTTAAGAAAGGTTTTTTTTTATCAACCTCTTTAAGTTTCTCAAAAAATAATTCTACAAGACTATTTAACTTATTTATTTCCATCATTTGGTGGGCGAAGAGAGATTCGAACTCTCAAGATATTGCTATCATTGGATTTTGAGTCCAACGTGTCTACCAGTTCCACCATTCGCCCTTTCTCCTATGAATTAATGTTTTTACAAACATTATGTTTTGAATTAATTTAAGACGCAATAAAAAAATGATCAAAAAAATATATGATAAATGTGTTTCATGGGCAGGAAACAAATACGCTAAACCTCTCTTAGCATTTGAAGCTTTTATTGAAAGCTCATTTTTTCCAATACCTCCAGATGTTATGATAATTCCAATGGTTGTTGCTAAAAAAAAGGAGTTTGTTCGTATCGCATTGATAGCAACTATCTTTTCAGTTTTAGGTGCACTTTTTGGATATATGATTGGATATATTTTTTTTAATGAAATTGGCATTAAAATATTTGAAGTTTACGGGTACGAAGATCCAAATTTTCTAAAAGATAAATTTTCAACTAAAGGCGGTTTTATTTCATGGCTTGGAATTCTTGTAACTGCAGGTTTTACACCTTTGCCATTTAAACTCTTAACTATTTCCAGTGGATTTATACATTTCAATATAATTTTTTTTATTATTATCTGTATTGTTACGAGAGGATCTAGATTCTTTTTAGTGGCTTTTCTTACATATAAATTTGGTGAAAAATTTGGACCATTTTTAGAAAGACAGGGAACAAAATGGTCTATTATAATCACTGTATTAATTCTAATAATTGTTGGAATATTTTATTTATTAATAAAATAATCATGAATATAAAAACTAATAAAATTTTAATATTTATTTTGTTTATATTGTCTTCATCATTAATATCTGCATTTATAATTGAATTTGGCTTTGGCCATAAAGCTTGTAAATTATGTATATATCAACGTTATCCTTATGTAGTTTCAATTTTACTAATTTTTAGTATCTTGATAATTAAAAAAGGGATAAAAATTCATTTGTTGTTATTAAGTGTTGTTTTTTTTATTGGTTCGATATTAGCTTTTTATCATTTTGGAATTGAGCAAGGTTTTTTTGTTGAGGCTGCTGTTTGTGAAACACAGAACTTGAGTCAGGGTCTTACTAAAAAAGATATTCTAAAACAACTTCAATTAAATACTGTTAGTTGTAAAGAAGTTTCATTTAGATTTTTAGGTTTATCCCTTGCTTCAATAAATACCATTTTATCTTTAGTGCTTTGCTATATATTCTTTAAATTATATAGAAATTATGAAATCAACAAATAAAAAAACTTTAGAAGAAATTATAAGGGTCGATCACGCTGGCGAGCGGGGGGCTATAAAAATTTATGAGGGGCAGCTTCTGGCCTTAAATACATTTAAAAAAAATGAAAAATTAAAAAAGCTAATTGAAGAAATGAAAGAACATGAAAAAGAGCATTTTGAGTATTTTGATAAAGAAATTCGAAAAAGGAAAATAAAACCTACAATTTTCTTGCCTGTTTGGGACTTGCTTGGTGTTACTTTAGGCTTTGGAACAACGATGCTTGGTGAAAAAGCTGCAATGCTTTGTACTGCTTCTGTTGAAGAAGTAATAGATGGTCACTATAAAAGCCAATTAGATAAAATTGGAGAAGACGAAAAAGATTTAAAGAAGTCAATTTCTAAATTTAGACAAGATGAGATAGACCACAAAAATATAGCTTATAATAAAGGTGCTTCGAAAGATGGTTTGTACATTATTCTTGATAAAATTATTCAAACTACATCAAGAGTGGCAATTAAAGTTTCAGAAAAAGTTTAATTAGGGTTCTAGCTCTATATCCCAATATAAATAATCCATCCAACTTTCATGCAAAAAATTTGGTGGAAAATTTTTACCGTTCTTGTGTAAATCATCAACAGTTGGTACAAAAGGCTTTTTAATTAATTTTAAGTCACAACTTTTATAAAGTTTACCTCCTTTTTTTACGTTACATGTAGAACAGGCAGTAACTACATTTTCCCAATCTGTTAAGCCACCTTTTGATTTTGGTAATAAATGATCAAAAGTTAAATCTTTTTTATCCCCACAGTACTGACACATAAATTTGTCTCTTAAAAAAACATTAAATCTAGTAAAGTTTGGGTGCTTAGAAGGTTTTATGAAACTTTTTAATGCAATTACACTCGGCAAACTCATTTCAAAAGATGGGCTTCTGATTTTTCTTTGGTAGCTAGAAACAATGCTAACTCTTTTTAGAAAAACTGACTTAACTGCATCTTGCCAGCACCACAATGAAAGAGGATAGTAACTCAAAGGCCTAAAGTCCGCATTTAGTACTAAAGCAGGACACTTTTCTAATGGCACTCTTTCGTTTGAAGAAATAATCATACTAAATGCTAACTTAAAGAAAAAAATATATCAAGTTATAATTTTGTTACATCTAGTATAAATTTTTTTTCAAAAATTCTAGCCCTAAACTTAATCCTTCTGTGGGAATTCTGTGCTCACATCCCTTAAATATTTTAGTTTTTATATCATAATTATTTTTTGCAAAAAAATCTTTGGCCTCTAAGAAAAAGTTTATAGGGACAACCTCGTCTTTATCTCCGTGCATTAGAAATATTTCAGGTCTTGAAGTAATATTTTTCTCTAAATGTGCTGTATTTATAATTTTACCAGAAAAACCTATTACACAACTAATTTTGTCTTTTCGTTTTAGTATCGTCTGAAGCGCAATCATGCAGCCTTGACTAAAACCCACTAGGGCGATTTTGTCTGACTCAATATTATTTACGTTCTTAACCTCGTCAATAAATTTATTTAATCTTTTTTCAGCAATTAATGAATTTGATAAAATTTCATCACTTTTTTGATTCATCAGATCAAACCATTGAAACCCTTGTGGCGTAATCTTGCAGATTTCAGGTGCATTTGGACAGATAAATAAAGTTTCTGGTAAAAAGTTTTTCCAATAATTCGCTATAATTGAAATATCTTTCCCATCCCCACCATACCCATGGCAAAGTATTATTAAATTTTTTTTTAATTTTTTTGGGTTTGGATCAATTATAATGCTATTTAATGAGTAATTCATTTTAATTAAATTCTTTTAACCATTTTAAAAATTTTTTGTTATTAAAATCTGCCTCCCCAATGATCCTGGCAAATTCATTTCCTTTTTTGTCAAGAAGTATAGTTGTTGGGACACCTTTAATTTTAAATTGCTTCGTTAACTGAAAATCTGGATCAAAGTAAATTTTAAGTTCTTTAATATTTAAATCTTTAAAAAATTTCATAGTTTTTTCTTGATTTGGTTTTTCAAGATTTATCGGATAAATTAAAATATCTGAATTTTTTGTTTGGAGATCGTCTAATGAAGGCATTTCTTTCTTACAAGGAGAACACCAAGTTGCCCAAAAATTAATAATCTTAATATTGCCATCATTTTTATTAATTTGAATATCTTTAAGGTTAAAATCCTTAAATTTTACATGTGAAACTTGTAATGGATTTTTATGTAGAACTATATTATTGAATGGTAAGGGTTCAGCAGCAATTAAAAAATTGAATTTGAAAAAGATAAATAATAATAAGAACCGTAAATAATTCATAACTTAAATAAGGTTTAACATACAAAATGAAAAATAAAAATAAAACAGTTTGGTCAAATAGACTTGGTAAATCTAATTCTAAAAATTTCCAAAGAATTGGATCATCAATTAATATTGATAAAAGACTCTATAATGAAGATATTTATGCTTCAATTATACATACTCAAATGCTTATAAAGAAAAAAATTATTCCAGGGAAAGATGGAAAGAAAATTATAAATGGTCTCAAAAAAATTAAAAAAGAGATCGATAGGAATAAATTTAAATTTAAAGAAAAATTTGAGGATATTCATCAAAATATAGAAAAAAGATTATTTCAAATTATTGGTGAACCTGCTGGTTATTTACATACTGCAAGGTCAAGAAATGATCAGGTAGTAACTGATTTTAAAATGTGGGTTAAGGAAGCTTCTTTAGATATTAATTTAACTTTAGATAGTTTGATAAGCTCTATATTAAAAAAAGCATCAAATAATATTAAAACTGTAATGCCGGGTTTTACACATTTAAAAAATGCTCAGCCTATTTCTTTTGCACATTATCTTCTTGCGTACGTAGAAATGCTATATAGAGATAAGAAAAGATTTAATAATAATATAAATTTAATTGATGAGTGTCCTTTGGGGTCTGCTGCTTTGGCTGGAACTTCATTTAATATAGATAGAAATTATACAGCAAAAAAACTTGGTTTTAAAAAACCAACTGGTAATTCTATTGACGCAGTGTCTGATAGAGATTTTGCAATTGATTTTTTATCAGCAGCAGCAACATGCGCTATGCATTTATCCAGATTAGCTGAAGATTTCATAATTTTTAATTCTGAAGCTTTTAGTTTTATTGAATTTTCAGATAAAGTTCTCACTGGATCATCGATAATGCCGCAAAAGAAAAATCCTGATCCTGCAGAATTGATAAGAGGTAGAACAGCGATTAACTACGGAAATTTAAATTCGATGTTAACAATTATGAAGGGTCTACCAATATCTTATTACAAAGATTTGCAAGATGACAAGGAGTTGGTGTTTGATAGCTACGATACTTTAAAAGATAGCCTGTCTATGTCTATTGAGCTTATGGATAATTTAATTGCTAAAAAAGATAATATGAAAATTATGGCTCAAAAAGGTTATACAACTGCCACTGATTTTGCAGATTATCTTTCAAAGAAAAAGAAAATGCCTTTTAGGAAAGGTTATGCTATTTCATCAAAATTAGTTAACTATGCAGAAAAAAAGAAATTAAGATTAGATGAACTTAGTATGAAAGATATTAACAAGTTTGTAAAAAATATTGAAATAGATATTCCAAAAATATTTGATGTTATGAATTCTATGAATTCAAAGACTTCTTTTGGAGGTACTTCAACAAAAAATATAAAAAAAATGATTAAAAAATATAGAAAAGGATTAAGATGATAAGAAATATATTTTTTTTATTCTTAATATTTTTATTTTTAATTAGTTGTGGAAAAAAATCCAATCCAGAATACCAGGGATTTAAGATTGGACAAACTATTACTTACTTATAAAAATGAGTCTTAATTATAAAGGTCAAAGTTTGTTTATAGACAATACTTCTGTAAAAAGTATTGCCAAAAAAAATATTACCCCCTTTTATGTTTATTCTTACAAAAAAATTAAAGATAATTTTGAAACTTTTTATAATTATTTTAAAAAAGTAAGTCCCCTAGTCTGTTTTTCTGTTAAATCTAACTCGAATGTTTCTATTTTGACAGAGCTAGGTAAATTGGGGTCTGGTGCAGATGTAGTATCAGAGGGTGAATTATTAAAAGCATTAAAAGCTAAGATTAGTCCGAAAAAAATCGTTTTTTCTGGTGTTGGAAAAACAGACGAGGAATTAAGGTTAGCTATTAAAAAAAGGGTTTTACTTATTAATATTGAATCTGAAAGTGAGGCATTATTAATAAATAAAATATCAAAAAAAATGAATAGAGTAACCTCTGTTGGGATTAGGTTGAACCCAAATGTTGATGCAAACACACTCTCTAAAATTTCAACAGGAAAACTTGATAGTAAATTTGGTCTATTGAGTACAAATTTTTTAAGATTTTGTAAGAATTCTAAAAATTTAAAAAATATTAAAATTAGTGCAATTAGTGTTCATATTGGAAGTCAGATTACATCTGTTGCGCCATATAAAAGAACTTTAAGTGCTATAAAAAAAATTATTAAATTAAGTAAAATAAATTTTGATTATATCGATCTTGGTGGTGGATTTGGTATTCAATATAACAATAAGGATAAAAAAATTGATATAAAAAATTATTCTATTTTAGTTCAAAAATTCCAAAAAGAAACTAACTGTAAAATTATCTTTGAACCAGGAAGATATATTGTTGGTAACACAGGTTCATTAGTTACGAAAATTATTTTTATTAAAAGCAATGGTAATAAACATTTTGTAATTTTAGATGCTGGTATGAATGACTTTATGAGGCCGGCTTTATATAACGCAAGACACGAGATTATTTCAGTTTTTAAATCTAAAAAAAGAATAAATGGGAATGTTGAATTTGTTGGACCAATTTGTGAAAGTACTGACACTTTTCTAAAATATAAAAATTTTCCTTTTTTAAAAGAGGGTGAATATGTGACTATCACAAACGTTGGTGCATATGGCTCTACTCTTTCATCAAATTATAATACCAGACCATTGGCATCCGAGATTATTATAAAAAAAGGAAAAATTAAAATTATTAGAAAGAGACAAAAAGTTTCTGAAATCATTTAACAAATGATATTTTTAAGATCATTATTTTTTAATATTTTATTATTTGGAGGTATAGCTGTTGCCTGTATAATTGCATTTCCTCTTTTGTTTATCAAAGATAAACACATGATATGTGCTGGAAAAGTTCTTTCCAGGTATATTTGTTTTTTATTAAAGATATTTGTTGATGTTAAAATTGATTTTAAAGGTACTGAAAATCTGAAAAAATTTGATAAATATTTTGTCGCTTCAGCTCATCAATCCATGTTTGAAACATTTGCGCTTCAAACAATTATCCCAGGGCCAGTTTTTATTTTAAAAAAAGAGTTAATGAAAATACCTTTTTTTG
>CEUL01072329.1_pt1 | contig 10026 bp, 9 predicted proteins | sample 427021 | NCBI WGS metagenome assembly CEUL01 (sample SAMEA2622800, study PRJEB7988) | marine metagenome | isolation source: saline water (ENVO:00002010), including | reverse complement strand
CCTTAACTTTTTTCTTTAAATTTTTAACAGCTCCTTGATCTTCGCGAAGACGTTTTAACTCTTTCACTAAAACTCCACGTTCTCTTTGAAATTTTTTATTCGATTCCTTTTCCTTTTCAATTTTTTCAAGTAATAGTTCACTGCGTTTTTTTAAAGTTTGAAGCTGAACGGCTACTTTTTGGTTTACTTTTTTTTCTAATTTCTTGGTAATTAGTTCTTCCTCTTCTTTATTTTTTTCGGCTTCTAATTTACCGGCTTCAATTTTTCCGGCTTCTATCCCAGATTGTTTTGCAAGACGGGTTGCCGTGATTGCTTGTCTTCTTTGAATTTCTGCCTCTTGTTTAACTTTTTTAAGCTCTTTTTTGAGTTTTGCTGTTTCGTCTCTATTATTTGAAACCAAATCCCTGAATTTTTTTGAAACTTTACCATTTTCCTCTGTGGCTTTACGCAACTCGACCGACTTTATTTTAAGTTGCTCTTTCATCATCTGTAGGGATTCTGTATTTCGCATAATTGGGTCTTATTTCAACTATTTATCGGTAAATAATGATGAAATGGTTACATAAAAACAACTATTTATATCCAGTTTCTTTCTATAAAATAATGCTAAACTTTTATTGGTAGGCCATTTTTTTATTTTCTTTTCTATCATAACAACCTGACATGGAATTTGGATTGAAATATATAATAATTATTATGCTTTGATGTTATATATGATCTTATGTATTGTATTGATTTATATGCAAATCTAAATTCTTAACTTAATTATCATAAAGCATTATAAATAAAGACTAAATATGATTAATATTTTTAACAGAAAGATTGTTGCAGTTCTTTTTTTAGGGTTTTCGTCTGGCCTTCCTTTGGCATTATCGGGTGGTACCTTGCAAGCTTGGCTTACGGTTGAGGAGATTGATATTAAAACTATCGGATTATTTAGTCTGGTGGGTATGCCCTATACACTCAAATTCTTATGGTCTCCTTTGATGGATCGGTATGTGATACCCATTTTAGGGAGAAGGCGTGGGTGGATTATTGCAACACAGTTAATTTTGATTGGAATTATATTTTGGATGAGTATTACATCTGTTCAAAATGGATTGTGGATGTTAGCTTTTTTGGCATTTTTACTAACCTTTATTTCTGCCTCCCAAGATATAGCAATAGATGCTTACCGAACTGAAGTTTTACATGAACCTGAGCGCGGATTAGGTGTTGCTGTTTCTGTCACGGGTTATCGGATAGCTATGCTGGTTTCAGGAGCATTGGCATTAATATTATCCGAATTTATTGGTTGGCGAGCAACCTACATGTTAATGGCTTTAATCATGTTAGTTGGTGTAATTGCTACGTGGTTTGGTCCTGAACCTGATAATCCTGGGTCTCCTCCTACTTCTATGAAAGAAGCAGTACAAGGACCTTTTAAAGAATTTTTTTCCCGTTCAGGGGTTTGGTCATTATTAGGATTAATTATTCTCTATAAAATGGGGGATGCTTTTGCAGGGAGCTTAACAACTACATTTCTAATTCGCGGTGTTAATTTTTCTGTTGGTGAAGTTGGTGCTATTAATAAAGGAATGGGCCTGGCTTCAACAATTATTGGCGCACTTTTTGGCGGGATTCTAATGGCTCGATTACGATTATTTAAATCGTTATTAATATTTGGGATCTTTCAGGCCATATCAAACCTTTCATTTATGTTCTTAGCAATAATTGGTAAAAATTACCCGCTTATGATTTTCACAATAGCCTTTGAAAACCTAGCCGGTGGAATGGGGACCGCTGCCTTTTTAGCCTTTTTAATGGCACTTTGCGATAACCGCTTTACAGCAACTCAATTTGCCTTACTTTCAGCGTTGGCATCATTGGGCAGGATTTTCGTAGGACCTGTTTCGGGAGTTTTGGTTGATACATTGGGTTGGACTACTTTTTTCTTTTCAACTTTTTTATTTGCTTTACCTGGTTTGCTACTATTATTTTTTATGAAACAAGTCGTCATAGGAATAGAAAAAGAATCCTCTAATATGTCATGACAGAATTTATATACCTACATGGATTTGCTTCTGGACCTAATTCAAATAAGGCATCGGCATTTAAAAAGCGATTTGAAGAACTTAAAATACCTATCCAGATACCTGATTTGCAGGAAAATGATTTTAAAAACTTGACCTTATCACGTCAGATTAAACTTATACAATCCATATTAGATAACAACAATAAAGAAAAGTACGGGATAATTGGAAGCAGTATGGGTGGGTATTTAGCTTGTCTGGCAGCACAAGCTAGAAATTCGGTCAAAGCAATGTATTTAATGGCCCCTGGATTTAATTTTTTAAATCGTTGGAAGAATAAGCTAAAACTATCAAATAATACGGAATCATTAATTTCTGTATATCATTATGGTTACAACAAAGAAGTTTTATTAAATACTAATTTATTTCGAGATGCAGAAACCTGGCAAACCTTACCATTAAATAAAGTTATACCAACAAAAATAGTACATGGTTTGCATGATGATACGGTAGATATTCAGGAATCACGAAACTTTGTTGCTTCGCACCCTTGGTGCCATTTAACAGAAGTTGATAGTGACCATGGTTTGTTGTCAACTATTGACTGGATAATCGAAGATTCTTTAAATTTTTTTAAAAAACAAAAATTAATATAACAAGCTATAGCAATTACTTGTTTTTGCAAAAAGGTTTTGGTTTGAAATAACTGCTTTATGCTAAATATAGGTGCTAGCTGAGATAATTGATTTAAAGTATATCCAATCGTTGCCGTTAAGCAGAGTACCCCAGTTATTTTTAATTAATATAAATTAAGTTATTAATCTGAATTAATGTAAATATTTTCTGATAATGAAAAAATTCCAAAATTTCAAATTTCAAATCACTCGAGCAAAGATAGGATTTATTTTTTTAATAATATTTTTATTAAGTTCTTTTCAAATATCGATGGCCAATGATAGTTATATTAAAACCATTAAGGTAAAGGGAAATACTCTGATAGATAAATATTTTATGGAGGAACATTTTGAACTTGGTAATGGTTTAATAATGGACCCCCATATTATGGACTTGGTAATTAGTGAGTTAAAATCAATTTACCGATATTATGGATACTCTGATATTGATAGCTATGCAGTATCTGCAAATAAGGCAAGTATTCTAATAATAAATGTTAATGAAGAAAGAGAGTATAAATATGGTACGGCCCGAGCAAAACTAGCTATCGACAATCTTGATTGGAATTTTAATATAAAAACCTCACCTGAAAATAAGAGAAAAATAATCAAACAATTGATAAAAGGTTATAAAAAAATTAAGTTAAACGAAGAAGTTGTAAATGATTATTTAATCAAAACTCAAAGAACCCGAATTCAAGAAATTGAGTCAGCAAAGAGAACTGCTATGAGAAAAAAAATAGCAAAAGCGGTAAAGGTTTTTAAAGAAAACAATATTGCTGAAGATAAAAATTGGGAAGAAAAAATAAAAAAAATGCGAGAAAGGATTCAATTGTTAGGGAAGAAAAAAGAAATACCAAGCGCAATTTCAAAAATAGTTGAATATGGAGAGATCACACCAGTAGAAAGAAGTCCATATTAAGATTAATTTAATCTTAAAGCTTACCGTAGGATTAAAATTACAAAGCAATCTTAAAATTAAGTGCCTAAGGAATTCATAGGGACCCATCCTTTTTGGTTTTCGTTCAAACGGATCTCATACCAATTTTTGTGTTTATTGATTACCTTGACAAGTGTGCCTTCATGTAATTCGAAAAGGGTCTTGTTAGTTAGATCATGACTTGATTTTACTGATACCTTTTTGGTCATAATCACGCCTGTTATAGAGTTCGATTGAGCTTCTAATTTGATAAATAATGAGGAAATTGAAAAAAATAATACAAGTAAGAATAGATTTCGAAATAATTTAAAGGTATTAGAGCGATAGTAGAACCATGCAATCAAAATTAACCAGAAAAGCAGGTTTATTATCATTGTGAGTTTAATAAGCTCGCCTAAACTCAAGTCATTAACCCAAAAAAACAAAGTCAATATTTTACCTTGATCCGGCAAAGGAATTTTATCTTGTGTTTGTTGGATGGCATAATTCAAGTTGGCCTGCAAATTTTCATCTCTAGGAATAAAATTATATGCTCGAATATAATTTAAAATTGCCGGACCAGTTTTACCGAGACGAATATAAGTGTTTCCTAAATTATAGTAGAGATAACCATTAATTAGACCCTTTTTGCGAATGGACTCATAAGTATCAGCTGCTTCCTGATATTTATTTTTTGCATAGAGGTCGTTAGCTCTGGCCACTTCGGCAATAAAATCTTTTGCATATCCTAAAGGAGATTGAAATATTACAATAATCAAAATCACAAATTTAATAATGTATTTATTCAAAATTGTTTCTCCAAATTCTCAATTAAACTTTGTGATTCATTCAATAATTCGTCATTATTTCCAGTCGCATTGGGGGCAAATTGCAAAGCTTCAAATTGCTCTAATAGTATTCTTATATTTTCTGATTGGTTTATTTTGAAGTTTGAACCTTTTAATTTATCGTCTACTTCTTTGGCGGTAATAGCTTTACCTTCCATATTTAATTTGTCACCTATATATTCCCGAAAAATTTCAGACAACTCACTTGCAAATATTCTGGAATCTTTATTTTGTGAATTAATCAAGGCCTTGAGCTTAATAGAAGCCTTTTTATATGCATTTTGATTTCTGTAAAAAGCTAAATCGGTTGTCAGACGATTTTTTCGTTTTATTAAAAGGGCTGAGATAATAAATATAAAAACTGGGGAAACAAATCCGAAAATAGTTGTAGAATTAAATTCAGTTTTTATATTATTAAAATCATCTAGTTGCGTATGTAATGGTAGTATGTCTTCTGCTAAAGTTTCAATTTCTGGCTTTATAGACTTATTTTCAAGAAGATTAGACGTTACCAAATTTAATTTCTCTTGTGTTGTTGATGGCTTGATATTTATTCTAATCGGTTGAGTTTTTAGTTGATGGTAATCTTTGAGTATAGGATTAAAATAGGATAGGGTGAAAGAAGGTAAATTTATCAAACCTGATTTCAATGGAACCAATGCAAATTTAAATATTTTTTTACCGACAATCTGGTTTCCTACTACGGTTTGATGAGTCTCTGGTTGGTCACGATATATTTTAAATGAATTTTTTAGGTCGGGTTCTGGTAAAGAAATTCCTCTAACATTTCCCCTTCCAGAAACGGTGATAGTCAAAGTGGTTGTGTCACCTACTTCTAATTCGGTTTTACCTATGGTTGCAACCATTTTAAATTCACCAATCGTATTATTAAAATTTTTGGGTTTCCCATCTTTCGGCAGCGCCAATATATCTATATTTATAGGTTTAGTTCTTAAAATTTTATGTTCTGCGCGAGTTGATTGATTAAAAAAAGGATCATTAAAGAATTGTCCAAAAGGACCCTGATTTAAACGGTTTTGTGTGCGATGATAAATATCAAATTCAAGACTTGCTGTTGGGATTTCTGCATTGCCCGGCTTAATTGGAAACAACGCCACAGATACTTCCTGGACATCGTAATGAATACCATTTATCACACTCTGATAAATTTTGGCTTTTCCTAGATCTTCTTTTTGAAAATAAGAAGCACCAAATGGCATATTTAAATCAAAATTTTTGGCTTCCACACGGTGAAATACCTTAAATGAATAGATTAATTGTTCTCCAACAAAGGCTTCCTTTTTGGAGATAGTGGATTCTACAAACACAGGCCTACTGCCGGATTGGATGGGTTCCGTAGGTTTTTTTACCTCGATAATAATTGGTTGAGTTATGAAGGTTTTTCCATCTGTCCTTACATGAGTTGGACCAATCTTAAATTGACCGATTTTCGTAGGAGTCAGACGATAATTATGGGTTATGGACGTGCTTCGTTTCATATTAATTATCTGAGTCGATTTTGAAGTACCTGAAGGTGATATGCGAAAATCCGGTAATGACGGCAACTCTAGGTGCGTTGTATTCTGATTTCCTTTAATAATGATAGATAATTGCAGACTGTCCTCTAAGGTGATCTCATTTCGATCCACAGTAGCTAACACCTGTATATTCTCACCCCATGCAGGCAGAGCTAATCCAATGAATGCTATCATTGCAATAAATATAAATCTATTTGAGGATCTGATTCGTACCATCTTTTACCATTGATTGCCTTGATAAGCTTTTCTTGATTTATCTTTGGCCGCTTGCATACGGCTAATATTTTTTAAATCTTCAGAAAGGTTCTTTAATAATTTCTCTGCCTGTCCCTCATTTAACTCCTGGGGATTTGTATTGGTTTTTCTTTTGTTTTTTTCCTGAGGTTCATTTTGTGGTGGGGAATTCTCATTCAACTGAGATTTTTTTTCGCCATTTTGCTTTTTTTGATCTTTAGATTTCTTTTCATTTTGGTTTTTAGACTCATTTTTATTACCTTCTTTATTCTCTTTATTTTTCTTTTTTAATTGTTCGCGAACGTATTCAAGGTTGAATTTTGCATCCAAATCAGAAGGATCTAAAGTAAGCACTTTTTTATATATTGCTTCAGCTTCCTCTAGTTTTCCTAGCTTAAATAGGGCATTCCCAGAATTATATAAAGAATTTATTTTCATTTGAGGATTTGTATCTTGTTTGGCAGCTTGAGTGTAGTCTTGGAATGCTTCTAAGTATTTACCTTGCTTATATTGTGAACTCCCCAAGTTATAGTCAATTCGATGGTCATCAGGTCTAATGGACAACGCTTGTTTAAAGTTTTGTTCCGCTTCTTGATATTGACCTTTTTCGTATTGTTTTAGGCCTTGTTGAATATCGGAATCTGTCTGGTCGGCGTATACGGGGAAAACTGAAAAATAAACAAGAAGGCCAACAACGAGTATTGTTTTTTCTCGAAGTTTGCAATCCATAATTTTAAAGAAGTTTTTATGGATTCCCGCCGAAGCGGGAACCCTGTGTTTGGGTAAAAAATGTGGTTATCTTCTGTCTCCCATAAGTCTTAGGAGCATCAGAAAGAGATTTATGAAATCAAGGTATAGTGTGAGAGCTCCTCGAATGGCCTCTTTTGTATCTTCGTCGGTACCTTCATTTCCTAGAATGTTCATTTCTTTTATTTTTTGGGTATCGTAAGCTGTTAATCCTACGAAAATTAAAACACCTGCATAAGTTATAATCATATGCATCATTTGACTTTGCATGAATATATTTACCAATGAAGCAATAATTATTCCTATTAAACCCATAAACAAAAAACTACCAAAAGAGGTAAGATCTTTTTTGGTTGTATAGCCGTACAAACTCATTGCTCCAAATGTGCCTGCTGTTACCATAAATGTCGTTGTGATAGATGCGGCAGTATAAACAACGAATAAAGTAGAAAAGGTCAATCCAGTTAACCCAGCATAAAGGAAAAATACACCTGTTGCTTGACTTACACTCATTTGCATAACCCTAGAGGCTAGCCAGAAAACTAGGCCAATTTGTGCAATCATAAGAACAATAGGAATAACAGGATTCCCCATTACAATATTAAAAAATGCAGGCGTATTTGCCACATAGTAGGCCATAAAACCCGTAATTCCCAGGCCAGCCGCCATCCAATTATAGACACGCACCATAAAACGCTGTTGCTCTGCTGCTATAGCATCTATGCTCATGGTTCGGGGACTATTTTGCATAATTTTTTCCTTTCAATACGATTTTTCTAAGAAGACTGTTTTTAAAATTTACTTTATCTGAATAAAATCCAAAATAAGTTTTGTCAAGTAAGCTATCTATGCTTTACATAATACCAAAATAATGAAATTAAATGCAGACCATTTTTTAATTATTTAATTCATTTTTTCTAGTCCCTAAAACGGATTCACATAACAAAAATATAAGGGCAAGAAAAATGCACCACTGAAATCGTTCTTGCCATATCTTTCTGCGTTCATATTTAAATTTATTTTTATCCAAATTTTTATTTATTTGATCGCTATAAATAGTTTTGAGATCTATATCTCCCGTTACGGATCTCACATAACTTCCTCCTGTTTTTAGCGAAATCTGCTGTAGAGTTGTTTCTTCAAGTTTGGTAAGAATAACTTCACCACTTTCATTTTTTAAAAAACCGCCTGTAGTATCTGGATTTGGTAATGGAGCCCCAATTTCTTTTCCAATTCCAATGGTAAAAACTTTAACACCCACTTTTTTTGCTTCATTAGCGGCTTCCATTGCTTGGCCGGATTGATCTTCCCCATCTGTAATTAAAATGATAGCTTTCGATTTATTTTCTTTGGTTCTAAAGGCTTTGATAGATTTTCGCAATGCTTCACCAAGATCAGTTCCTTGAACAGGAATGAGGGATGTGTCAATTGCATTTAAAAAAATACGGGCAGCAGCATAGTCGAGCGTGAGTGGGCATTGGATAAATGATGTACCTGCAAATGCTACTAAACCAACCCTATCTCCTTTTAGCATGTTCAACAGATCAGAGATTTTACGCTTTGCCCTTTCCAGGCGGTTTGGCTTTATATCTTCTGCGAGCATACTTCTTGATACATCCAAGGCAATTACAATATCGACTCCTTCTTGCTTTAAATCTTCCCATTGGTAACCCCATTGTGGTCGAGTTAATGCTAGCAGTAGGAATAAAAAAGTAAGAGTTTTGAATATAGCTTTCCTTTTTAAAAGTTCCTTAAAATTGGGAGCCACCAATTTTGAAAATAAATTTTGACCACAAAATCGGATAATAAGATCATATTTTTTACGGTTAGCCCATATCTGGAAAAAAATAAATGGAACTAAAGCCCATAATAAAAAAAAATTAGACGAATCTCCAAATCTCATTTCAAGGTATCCTCCTTAATAGAGAATTGGATAAAATATTTTCAAAAAGTAAGAGAAAAATAGCCGGAATAATAAAAAAATGGAATAACTCGGTATATTCAGAATGGTCTATTACCTTAACCTCAGATTTTTCCATTTGATCAATTTGTTTGTAAATAGATTTGAGAGATTCAAGGTTTGTAGCTCGAAAATATTGTCCTCCTGTAATTTTGGATATTTCTTTTAATGTTTCTTCATCTATATCGACCTCTTGGTAAACATAGCGTTGTCCGAAAACAGAATTTACTAGAAAAGGAGCTTTACCACGTGTTCCAATCCCAACAGTATGGATTTTGATGCCAAAAGCTTTAGCGGTTTGCGCTGCTTGCAAGGGTGCAAGATTACCAGCATTATTACGACCATCCGTTAAAAGAATAATTAACTTGGATTGAGATTTTAAATCTTTTAATCTTTTAACAGCAATGCCGATTGCAGATCCAATAGCTGTAGAATCCCCTGCCATTCCAATATCAAGCTTGCTTAGAAATGATTGTAGAATGTTTTGGTCAAGTGTTAGAGGGCATTGGGTGTATGCTTCAGAACCAAATACCACCATACCCATTCGGTCGTTGGGTCTGTTTTCAATGAATTTAGATACTACATCTTTAACCATCGCAAGACGTGTATCTCTTTTTTCATTTTTGATAAAATCAAGAGCCTGCATGCTTCCCGATGTATCCAAAGCCAGCATTATGTCAACGCCCATAGATAATATTTCTGTTTTTTTTTGACCTTCTTGCGGGCGTGCTAAAGCTAAAATAAAAAGAGATATTGTAAAAAGGCGTAAGATTAAAGGAATATTTGAAAGAAAACTAACCTGCATGGAACGAATATTTTGCAATACTTTCAAGGAAGAATAACTGATAGCTAGTTGTTCTTTTTTTTGCCATAAAAGATAAGGAATTATCAGAAATAATATTAAGAACCAAGGATCTTGAAATTTAAAAAACATCACAAAATTTTCAGTTTAGACTATGTTTGTTCCGTAGTAACTTGACTTGGAATGTTTTCTTTTATGAATTGAGTGACAGGTTCAATAAGATCATAACAGTTTTCCATATTTGCTTTGGCAAATTTAATCTTATCGCTATCATATAAAATAGACCTTACTT
>CEUL01149687.1_pt1 | contig 10042 bp, 8 predicted proteins | sample 427021 | NCBI WGS metagenome assembly CEUL01 (sample SAMEA2622800, study PRJEB7988) | marine metagenome | isolation source: saline water (ENVO:00002010), including | reverse complement strand
CCACCACTTCCTGCTCCACCTCCTGCTCCACCTCCTGCTCCACCCCCTGCTCCACCTCCTGCTCCACCTGATTCTGCCCCACCTTCATTAATTTGTGAAAAATTACAAGTTTGACTATTACCAGGGTTACGATTAAATCTTCCATAGGGATTACCTCCAGGGACGGTATCACCAAGTAATGTTTGATTAGTTACTACGCTCTGTCTACATACTTCAATATTTGGACATTGGGTATTACCTTCTGAACTATAAAAACCTGACCGGGCGCAGTCCATATGGAAACATTCAGGAACGGTTAAACCAGTTAAACTCGTTTGAATAGATGGATCGCTTGCAAGGGTTGTCTTATACCAATTATAATAATCAGTTGGATAATGGCATTTACATAATTGACCCATATCCTCATCAAAATCTGTAAGAATATATGATCCATCTTCTTGTTTGTCAACAGCTGCTGAACAAACTTCCATTAATAATTCTTTCGATTCAGAACTTTCTGTCAACCAGTCACTACATAATTCACTATTATATAGATTAACTACATGGTCTCGTTTTCTTTGATTATCTTTAAGTGTATCACTTAATGATTTTGTGCCATCTGGTGTAGGGAATTTACAAATAACGCCTGCGAAGTTCTCAAAGAGAGCGGGTTGAACTTTAGCCCAATTACGACAATGCTCTTTTATCCTTATAGTTTCGGGGGTATCCTCAACATCCGGATCCCATAAAGTATTATTATTACATATAGTTTGAAATACATTGGAACATTTATCGCTCAATTGGTAACATTTATCGAGGCTAGAACCTTGTGGTAACTCACAGGCCACCCCTCCAAGACCAATGGATGCAGATACGGAACTTACCTCTGAACGACAATAATCAACAGGACAATTCTTTACAGAAGTATTATCAGGGTCACCCTGATCACCCATACAACAATCTAGAACATTTAAAGTATCATAATAACTGGTATTCTTTGCACAGAAGGTGATGAGATCGTCCACTTTAGAATTATCATCATAGCTGCCTCCACAACCAGGTGAACCCCAGTCGGATGTTCCATCACCTTGACATTGAAACATTCGGAAACCGGACGGACAACTGTAAGTATCACTTTTGTCTCCATCTGTATCCATTGTATGGTCCGCAATAGGGCTAATTAACTCCGGATATGCCTTGCCAGAAATTTTTGCCTGGCTTCTCTCTTCTTTATTATTAGGGGGCATATTCGAACATTTATCCCAGTTTTTACCATATAATGGATCTGTTTCCGCTCTCCCCCCCTCATCCATACAACCATCCCATATTGCATCCCATGATTCCCATGTAAGCTGTTTACATAATCCCTCCTTTCCCTCATCATCATCGCAGCCAGAACCTGAACCACCATGTTTGCACCCACATACGGCATAATCCAGATGTCCTTTTGTAGGTCTACCATCAAATACTTTCCAATCATTACTTATTACTGCAGCATTACAAGAACCTTCATTTCCAGATATTATTGTAGGGCCTATTATCCAATTATCAATATTAAAAACCATTGTAATATATTATATTATATTATATATTATTTTATTTTTTAATAGAAAGGAATCTCATTACCTTACTTATTTTTTGACCATTGTAAATGAACCTTCCACATTCCATTTCATTAATCTCATTGACAGGTATTGAAAGGCGGTTTGCGAGTTGTTTTTGTGTCATATTTTTTGAAAGTCTCGCTTGTTGTATCTTTTTTGATAATTCTGGATTAATTTTTTGATGTTTTAAATCACCTTCTTCAATCTTTTTTTCCATCTTTGTATTTCTTAAATTATCAGATGTAGGTTTCTTTCTTTGTTTCTGATCCTTTAATTTATCCTTTTGATTTAGTTGATTACCATTCTTACAATGGATGATGTATGTTTCCCAATTCTGATGGTCCATTTATTAAAGAATGCTATTTAAATATTTAAATATTTAATGAATTTAATAGACTATACATTTCAAAGATGTTAAATGAAATAATATTTCTAATTAGCAATTTCTACGTATTAAATATGATTGAATATTTTATTCATAAATTATCCCATAACCATAAATATGGTGGGATTCTTTATAGATTGCATCATCAACACCATACGATTGATTACCCTCCCCATCGTTTAACTGTGAAAGAATATACAGAAGATAGCCCTGATACTAGAGGACCAAATATAGTAATGGGGACAACCTATTATTTCATTGTTTATCAATTCTTACCGTTATATTATTACCTATTCTTTGCGATTCAAACATCTCTCTTTTTCTATTGTTCAAACATGTTACATGCTTATTATCATCTGGAAGATTCTCCCTTTGAAAAATATGAATGGTTTCGAGAAAAAAAAAGACTTCATCATAAACATCATAGAAATACATGTAAAAATTTAGGAATAGTATTTAATTATGTAGATATGTATTATGGAACATTTAATAAATAATTAAATTTGATTTTATATAAAGGTTATATTCAATAGTTAACTATAATGGATCCGAAACATATTACAAAAACCAGTTTCTGTAATAAAGAAATTGATAATGTTACTGATAACTCAATGAAGAAATATATTCTCGATAATCTAAATATTAAAACAAATATTAAATTTAGCTATAGATATGCTAAAATCTATAATGAACAATTTAAAAAGAACCTCAATAACCCTCATCTTATTTGTTTAAAGAGTTCGGGAACACCATATCTCCTCTTCTGTTCACAAATTAATGATATTAACTATTGTTTCTTAATTGATAAAAAAATCAAAGATGGTTATGAATATCCAAAGATATTCATTGTCCATTATCGCTTTGACCCTGAACTATTTCAAGGGACACTTTTTGAAACAGAACTAATACGTGATAAAAATCAAAACTGGTGCTTATTAATTGGAGATATTTATACAAAATCAGGTATTTCAATGAAGAATACACAAATTCACGATCGTATGAATCATTGTATTGATATTATGGAAAATAACTATATTGATGACTCCTTCTGTGATATTTGTCCAATAATAATTAAAAAATATTTTGATTATCATAAAATTAAAGAAATATTCTCTGATTTCATACCTCAACTTCCTTATCGGACACGAGGATTTTACTTCGTCCCTTTAAAAACAAGTTATTCAAAGATTCTTTATCTTTTCAAAGATAGTGATTATAAAAAGGCAAATACAACAAATAAAAAATTTATCTCTTTCCGAATTATTCAAACCGTGAAACCTGATGTTTATGAACTGTATTTATACAATGAACAAAAAACAAATATTCAAAAACATTCTTATGCATCTATTCCAGATATACAAACATCAAAATGGGTGAAAGAATTAATTGATACAAAAGATGAATGTATTGTTGAATGTAAGTATAATACATTATTTAAGAAATGGGTCCCTGTAAAAGAAGGAAGAAGCATCGATACAATATTAGATATTAAAGAATGATTATGGGACCTGATAATCCATAGTATCCTCCCCTAGAATACTATCATCGGTATTTGTTAGATATTCTTCTTCGCTTGAAGATGTTGAATCAACCGATTGACGTGATTTTTTACTCACTAATTGATGAAAATATATTGGGATAGCTAGAATATCATTATACTTTTCCAAATAGTTTACTGAAGGGTCGAGGTGTACCAAAGTCATATAACTTTTATTTATGAAGTATAAATTCCTAAGATAATTATAGTATTTCTTTTCGATTTCCATAGATCGACATAACCACGAATCAAGGAGGATTGAAAATGAACGGAAATATTCTTTTCCATTCACAATGTTTGAAGGAGATCCATGATCCATTGCTTTCTCGAAAATGGACATTCTTCCTTTTTGAAGGAAAAATCTATTCGTGATATAATTCATTAGGAAATCAATTACTTTATCCTTTGGATAGTTATATAGATTCATTAGTTCTTCACAGAATTTGATGATTGTATTCTTTTTTTCATCAAATTCATAATATCCTATCATTGGAGAAGTATAACCACCTTGGGGTGTATCTGGTCCAGGGATCCGAGATGGATTCTCAATGATAGTATTTATTTTAATGATTACTTTATCAATGGTAGGTTCAATAGAATCATAGGCATTATCTCTTAAGGAATCAATATTTTGAAAGATCTTATTTGGAAAATCATGATATGTATCATCTTCTTCGAGTTTCTTAAGGTAGAATTCATTCTGTAGGTTTGAATATCCACCAAAGAGAAGTTTCAGGACTGTTTTGATTGTCATTTCACAGACATCAAACGCTTTTTCTGTCTTAATACCAAAGGAATCGGTCCATCTTTTTTTCTTACTTGCATCAATATTAATCTTAATCGGATTCAAAAGGGCATAATTATCAATTGTAGTATTCAATTCATTAATTATATCCTTGTATTCTTCAAGTCGTTGAATTGATCCTTCACTCTCATTTGAAAGATCTGAAATTTGATTAATCCATCGGGAAATGTGTTGATTAATTAAATCAGTTACAACTGAAGAATTGGTAGTTTTATACAATTTGTCAATGACCCATACCTTGGAACAATATGAATTGTAAATATGGATCAACTTCTTTAATTCTTCCTTGTCCGTTGAAATATTCTTATTAATTAGTTCCTCATTCTTTAGCTCCTGTTTAATACGATTAATCAAAATTGTAGATTGTTTCTGCTTTGAAAGATATTTTTTAAGAATTGAAGTAAATTCGTTGTATCCAGTGATCTCAAGGGTTTCACTAATATCTACCTTTGAAAAATGTTCTGATATCATATCCCTACGTTGTTCATCATCCATGCGATTCCAGTTCCTCCGCCCTACTTCATTGACACCAAATTTCTGAAGGAGTTTCATATCCATTGTAACATTTGGATCATTATGTAGCATACGATAAACAAATGTATCTGCGGCAGAAATTGGAGAAAAATCGCAAGTAATAAACTTATTCTTCTTCATCAAAACAGTTTCACCTGTTACTTCTTCTATCTTTTCATAGGTTGTTTTGATAATATTATCATAATTTTCTTTATCTTCAGGATCCATTTCAAAACAACCATATTCATCTTGTTCCATATCATCACACTTATTTACAAGTGTGAGGAGAAATACATCGCGACCATTATTTACCTTTTCATTCTTAATATTCTTAATAATCATTTTAAGAATATCAGTTTGATCGGATGTATTGAATGGTGAATTAATATCAATAATATGAATAATAATATCAAGTTCTGAAAAGTTTTCTTCGATCCATTTATAATAGATATCTTTTGTTTCGGCATCATTTAGACCCGGAATATCAATGATATCCAGATATACATTTTGTGGAAGATCTGTAAAATTGTTAATCCTAGGAATTATATTTTCAACAACTTTACAATTCTCATTTGTTAACTTAACCTCACCACTAAAGATTTTTTGATTGTTTCCCTTATTCTTATCAAGAATCTTCTTTTTTTCTTCCTTGTTATTGTAGATTGTTTTATTCGTTTCTCTGTAGATAGAAGGTAGCATTGTAGTCCTACATTTTTTCATTTCTTCATACTGATTCACACAGATAGCATTGAGTAATGTAGATTTACCACAACTTACACAACCAACCAATCCAATCCTTATACTGTTTCTTTTATCCATCGTATTCACTGTATGATAGGTTTTGTTACTCATGTTTTTTTAGTCTAGTTTAAAGTTATATTAAACCCTAAACTTCAAATTTTAGATTAAAGAATGTATCAAAAGAATAAGTTTTGATCTAATTCTAGATATTAAAGAATAAATGATAATATTATATAATATGACTACCAAATTATCAAAAGATGGTTATAAAATCATAAAAAAAGACTATGATACAAAAATAATAAAGGAGATCAAAGATGAACTTACAGTAAAACCGTTCAATAATTTTAATAAAGCTCAAATAAATAGTGATGTAGGGCGTTTTGCTGTCTATCTTGAAAGTCCTAAAAAACTTTATTTACCAAGGTTTTATGGGTTTAAGAAGTTTGGACAACCTACAATGGACTTACTTGAAGAAGGTGATACGATTAATTTACCATTCAATGGTGATTTAAGGGAAGAACAAAAACCAATTGAAGAAGTTTATTTAAACAATGCATATAAAAATGGTGGAGGTATCATATCTATTCGATGTGGTGGTGGTAAAACTGTATTAGCACTACATATTATTAGTGTTTTAAAGAAGAAGACGATTGTAGTCGTCCACAAAGATTTTTTAATGACTCAATGGAGAGATAGAATTTTAGAATTCCTTCCTTCAGCACGTATTGGTAAAATACAACAGGATACAATTGATATTGAAGATAAAGATATTGTTCTAGCGATGGTTCAAAGTTTATCAATGAAAGAATATGATGAAGGTGTATTTGATTCCTTTGGTTTAGCGGTTTTTGATGAGTGCCATCATTTAGGCGCAGAAGTATTCTCTAAATCAATGAGAAAAGTAGCATCAAAATATATGCTTGGTTTATCAGCAACACCCAAAAGGAAAGATGGACTATCAAAGGTTTTTGAATGGTATATGGGTGAAATAGTTTATTTACAGAAAAAGAAAAATGAAGATTATGCTGAAGTTCAACTCATTGAATGTAAGTTTCAAGATGAAAAATATAATAAAGTTGAACTAAACTTCCGTAAAGAACCATGTATGCCAAAAATGATTAATAATATTTGTAACTATTATCCACGAACACAACTAATTGTTCAAACTGTAAAAAAATACTATGATGAAAAAAGAAGTATTCTGATCTTAAGTGATAGAAGGGATCACCTTAATCTGTTAGCGGTTATGATTCAAGACTTTTCTCCAACAGGATTTTATGTGGGTGGTATGAAGCCCGATGAATTAAGGGATTCACAAGAAAAAGATATTATTTTAGCTACGTTTTCAATGGCGAGTGAAGGTATGGATATTCCAAAACTAAATACGGTTTTTTTAGCTTCCCCAAAATCTGATGTAGAACAATCTGTTGGAAGAATTTTTAGACAAAAAGCATGTGATAGATTGTTCCATCCATTAATCATTGATATTCAAGATAATTTTTCTATGTTTGAAAAACAATGTGAAAAGAGAATATCATTATATCATAAATCAAATTATACACTTTTTAAAGATGGGGAAGAGATAAAGAAAAGAAAGAGAAAAAAGAAAGAAAAAATTGTTGATTTTGCATTAATTGATAGTGAGTAATAGTTTTATTCTTATTTTTTTTTATTCTTATAATATAAAATGGACTTTTCAAGGAATGTATCGGGTATTGTTGACGAACTTGATCTTGAAAAAGCATATGATAAATCAATTATTAAATTTAGATTTTTAAATGAAATATGTTTTTATGAAGGTAAAAGAGACCATACTAAAAAATACTATAATGCTTTCCGCTTCATAGTAACTACTGGTAGTATTCTTCTACCCGCAATCCTATCAATGGGTCAAATGGACCCTGCGAAATTACCTGCTAATTTTGATATGATTAGTTATTGGGCTTCATGGACAATATCATTAATGGTTACTGCGAGTAATGGGTTTTTACAACTCTTTTCCCTTGATAAAAATTATTTTAGTTATTCAATGGTTGTTGAACAACTAAAAACCGAAGGTTGGCAATTCTTTGGTCTTTCAGGTAAATATGAAGATTATGAATCTCATCAAGAAGCTTATAAAGTATTCTCAAAATCAATAGAATCTATTAAGAGAAAACAAGTGGAACAAGAATTCTCAAATGGAAAGGGTGATAGTAAAAAGAAGAAATTTGACTTCCATGGTGAAATGAAAAAATTTTCCCAAGAACAAAAATCAATCCAAAACGTCCCAAGCGCGGTTGAAACATTACAAAAGGTTGTCCCTCAACCAGAAAGTATCCAAATGAAGGTTATTGAAGAAGCAGTCGCTGATAAACCGGAAAAAGATGATCAAAAAGATGATCAAAAAGATGATCAAAAAGATGATAAAAAAGATGATAAAAAAGATGATGTATGAAATATATATAAAGAATAATTTTATTGATTATATATAATGTCTTCATATGAGGTAATTAAAGATCTTATAAGATCAAAGGAATTTAAAGAAAATTATAAGGATTACCTCCAAGGGAAAGACACAACTCTTTCTAATTTCATCGATAATATTGATCTAAATAAAAAATATTACCGCATGAATATTAATAAAAATAAAAGATATAAAAAAGAAACAACTGAAGATACATCGTCTATTAAAGAAATTAATAGTATGATTAATAAAATAACAAATACAAATTATACTATTTTAAAGGATTTAATTATAAAGAGAATAACTGCGGATCATATTATACCCTATATTATTCAGAAATTAACTGAAAGTTCATTTATTCACCATATATACATACCTTATTATGTTGGTATTCTTAAGGAAATTAAATCTACAAAGAAACAACATATTCTACTTCGTTTGTGTAATAAATACCATACAGACTTTTTTTATAAAGATAAAGTAGTTAACAATGACAATTCATATGAAGGGTTATGTTCAAAGAATAAGAATATAGATAATATCATTGGATTTTCATTATTTATAAGTCATCTTGAAAAAGAAGACATTATAGATGATTTTATTGAAAAGGTCCTTGATTCCTATATGAATAACCTTTCTTCAGAAAATGAAGTTGAATTATTTAAAATGCTTGTATCATTTGAAAGTATTTCAAAAATTCATTATCAAATAATCCCTGAAAGATATACAATTATTCTAAATGATATAAAGAAAGAAACTAAATCTTCAAAAATAAAGTTTAAAATAATGGATATTTTAGATGAATAGATTTAAATACTATAAAAAATATAAATAATAAAGTAATAAATGACATCTTCTTGGATTGGTAATTTTGCTGGGTTTAATCATACATATACCCCTACAGGGATGGATACAAATATAGATGATTTTTTCAATAAAAAAGAAGAAGATACAAATGTAATTAAAATGATTGAACTGAAGGAATCATTGATTAATATCTTACAAAATAAAGAAGAAATAGATTTCACAGATGATATTGTTGTTGACAGTTTTAGTGAAGGGGAAGAAGAAGAGGAGAATGAAAATGAAAATGAAAATGGAAATGAAAATGGAAAGATAGATGTTATGATAAAGAAAATAAATTCCTTTATTCAAGAATTCATAGTATTACAAACAGCATTGAACAAAATTAATAATGAATTTCAATCGGAAGTAATATCTCTTCAAAAGAATATTACAACAATTGAGAGTATGATATCATTTTTAAAGAAATTACCAGATGATTATAAGGATGAAACTATTCTGAAGGATATTATTGATAGTATGCATCAATTAAGTCAAAAAATAATTAAAAATGAACAAATTCAAAAACTAAAAATAGACTATGTTCAAAAAAGAAGAGAAATGGAAAAATATATCTACTTCATGAAGAAGTTAAATAATTTTAATCATTGTAATATATGTCCATTATGTTTCACAAATACAGTTGATCATTTCTTAGACCCGTGTGGACATACCTTCTGTAAAAGCTGTATTCAAGGTCACCTTCGTAAGAATGGAGAATTAGATCTATATCAAGTTGGGAGAGATGATAATTCTCAATGTTGTTATTGTAGAGAAAGAATAAAAACAGTGAGACAACTTTATTTCTTATAAATGTAGTTAGAAATCAATACAAAAAGATAAAGAATAATATATTTATCCGAAACGAGGGTGTAATACTTCAGGTAAAACTTCATGACGAAGTGGCTTATTAGTAGTCCTTTGTAGAGTATCTGGAGACATAGGGTCGGCACCAGGAACATAATCATATCCTAATGTAGGGCCAATGAAGCCGTATCTACCTGAAGGGGGGGGACTATCATCATCGGGTGGCCTGAAATCATTTAAAAGGATCTTGTTCCTGAGTTGTGGATTATCTAAAAGAGCTCCAAGTTCACTTTCATCAAGTCCAAATAATAATCTTGGTTCAATACCTATCATTTCTAATTTCTTTTTCTTTGAAGAAGATTTTGGTTTTGATCTACTC
>CEUL01042569.1_pt1 | contig 10047 bp, 10 predicted proteins | sample 427021 | NCBI WGS metagenome assembly CEUL01 (sample SAMEA2622800, study PRJEB7988) | marine metagenome | isolation source: saline water (ENVO:00002010), including | reverse complement strand
ATTGGATTAACTCACCTATAATGTCGCAAATTTAGGAGTAACCTTATGAGAACTGAACGTACACTTTCAATAATTAAGCCTGATGCAACATCTAGGAATATTATTGGAAAAATAATAAGTCGCTTTGAAGATAACGGTCTAAAAGTAGTTGCAGGCAAATTGATACATATGGATGAAGCTCAGGCCGCAGGTTTTTATAGAGAGCATGAGGGCAGACCTTTTTTTCCTAACCTTGTCGAGTATATGACATCCGCTCCAGTATTTGTTCAGGTTCTTGAGGGAGATAATGCTGTTTTAAAAAATAGAGAATTAATGGGAGCTACTAATCCAAGTGAAGCAGATCCTGGAACAATTAGAGCAGACTTTGCAGAGACAATTGATGCAAATGCTGTTCACGGATCTGATTCAACTGCCAGTGCAGAAAGAGAAATCTCATATTTTTTTAATGATAGCGAAATCTTTTAATTGAGTGCATAAAGAAAAAATAAATTTACTAGGATTCTCGCATGAATCACTTATAGATTTTTTTCAATCAATAGATCAACCAAGTTTTAGGGCTCTCCAATTGATGAAATGGATTCATCAACGGGGAGTAATTGATTTTATGAAAATGACTGATTTTAGTCTTGCATTAAGAAATCATCTCTCAGTAATTGCTGAAGTTAAACCTCCCGCGGTAGAGGAATGTTTTCTATCCCCCGAGGGAACAAAAAAATATTTAATTAAACTCGATTCGGGTTCAATGATCGAAATGGTAAAGATTCCTGAAAAAAAAAGATTGACTCTGTGTATATCTTCTCAGGCAGGATGCGCATTGCAATGTACTTTTTGCGCTACAGGTGCGCAGGGTTTTGAAAGGAATTTATCTGATGCTGAAATCATAGGTCAGTTGTGGCTAGCTAATTTTCATGATAAGTCTAGCCCACCTATTTCAAACGTTGTGTTTATGGGAATGGGCGAGCCTCTTCTTAATGTTGAACCAGTAATTAATTCTATCAGCTTGATGCAGCATCAAAATGCATACGGACTTTCTAAAAGAAGGATTACTCTCAGCACATCAGGGATAGTTCCAGCAATTAATAAGTTAGCAGATAAAACTGATGTCTCATTAGCAATATCTTTGCATGCTGCGAATAATATTCTCAGAGACGAAATAGTCCCAATTAATAAAAAATATCCATTAGAAGAGCTATTGAAAGCTTGCAAGAATTATTTAAAAACTCAAAGCAAACGTAAAACAATTACAATTGAATATATTTTAATAGATGGTGTTAATGATTCATTGAATCATGCAAAAGATTTAGTCAAGATTCTTGATGGGCTATCTTGTAAAATAAATTTAATCCCCTTTAATTCCTTTGAAGGATGTAATTACCTTCGATCTCAAGATAGCGCTATTCTCGAATTTAAAGATTTTCTCATTAAAAAAGGTTTAATAACAACTCTTAGAATAACAAGAGGAGATGCGATCGATGGAGCATGTGGACAACTTGCAGGAAAGCTTCGCAAAAGTATTAAAGGTAAAAATAATAAAAGTTCAATTAGCCTCATTAATACTTCATGAGGCTTAAATCAGCACATACAGGAAAGATTGGGAAAACTTTTATCAATGCTCGTATACTTCGCTCGATGACTCAAGAAGAGGTTGCTACTTCAACTTATATTAATATTGATTACATAAGGGCTATTGAGTCAGGAGATTATGCAATTTTTCCAGCAAGGATCTTTGCAGTTCAATATTTTGAAAAATATGCAAAATTCCTTAACCTAGATATTAATTTTTTTGATATTTATAGTGCTGAAGTTGTTGCTGCTGCTGAGAAAGAGGAAGATTATGATTCAATCGAGAATCCATTTTTAAAGAGAAATATTGTTTATATAATTTTTATTTTCTTTATTTTTTTATTCTCACTAATTTTAATTTATCAGGATAATTATAATATTAGCCAGCCTTTAGAGATTAGCTCAAAGGGAATTTCCCGCAACCTCAATGGCTTTAAAATAAAAATTGAATCAAACTTTGATAATGATGTGAATGAAGTGCGTAACGAAATTAGTAAATTTTTTATACCAGATAAACTTGATTCACTGCAACTTGATGTTACTGTTGATTCATTGGAATCAGAAGTATGAATAATTCTTGGATAAAAAGAAAAAAAACCAATCCTATATTTGTCGGGAACGTTGGAGTAGGTGGCGATCACCCTATATCAATACAATCTATGACAAATACCAATACGGCTGATGTTCAAGCTACTGTGAGTCAAATTGAAGCATTGCAAGCAGCTGGTGCTGATATTGTTAGAGTTTCTGTTCCTAATAAAGATTGCGCAAATGCATTTAAATCCATAAAAAACTTTGTCTCAATTCCACTAGTTGCAGACATTCATTTTGATTATAAGATTGCTTTGCTTGTTGCAGATTCCGCTGACTGCCTTAGGATCAATCCGGGAAATATTGGTAAAGAAAATAAGGTTCAAGAAATTATTCAAGCTGCAAAAGATAATAATATTCCAATAAGAATAGGTGTAAATGCTGGTTCATTGGAGAAAGATCTTCAAAAAAAGTATGGAGAGCCTACTTCCGATGCTTTGGTGGAGTCGGCTCTGAGACATGTAGATATTTTAGATAGATATGATTTCCCCAATTTTAAATTAAGCTTAAAAGCCTCAAATATTCAAATGACAGTTGATAGTTATAGAAAGTTTTCAAAACTACTAAATCAGCCGCTGCATTTAGGCATAACAGAATCGGGAAGTTATAGAGCTGGCTCAGTTAAGTCATCTATTGGTTTGGGCATGCTTTTATCTGAAGGTATAGGCGACACAATAAGAGTTTCACTTGCTTCAGATCCAGTTGACGAAATAAAGATTGGCTGGGACATTTTAAAAAGTCTGAATTTGAGAAGTCGAGGCATTAGGATAGTTGCGTGCCCGAGCTGCTCTAGACAGAATTTCAATGTTATAGAGGTAGTAAATGAGCTTGAGAATAGATTCGAAGGAATTTCTGAGGATTTAGAAGTGGCAATTATTGGTTGCTATGTAAATGGTCCAGGTGAGTCTAAGGCAGCTGATGTTGGACTTACTGGCGGTCCAAGCAACTTACTTTATGTAGATGGAGCTCCGTCAAAAAAAATCTCTAATGAGAAACTTGTTGATACAATAGAGGAGCAAGTCAAAGAACAACTAGAAAAGAGAAATTCTTTAGACATAATTGTAAAAGGTTAAAAATTGAAGATTCAATCATTAAGAGGCATGCCTGATCTATTTCCTGAAGATTTAAACAGATGGCATGCATTCGAATCTAAGCTATCCAAAATCTTTCATTCCTTTGATACGCACGAAATTCGAACACCTTTGCTAGAATCCACAGAACTTTTTTCAAGATCGGTTGGCCATTCGACTGATATCGTCAATAAAGAACTCTATTCTTTCTTAGATCGAAATCAAGAGAGCATCAGCCTAAGACCAGAGGGTTCAGCAAGTGTAATTCGGGCAATCATTCAAAGAAAACAAGAGCAGGAAAATCATAAACTTTGGTACCGAGGGCCAATGTTTAGATACGAGAGGCCCCAACGAGGAAGATTTAGGCAATTTCATCAAGTGGGAGTTGAATACCTTGGTTTTGAGGAGGGGATTGCAGAATATGAACTCATTAGTATGGTTTTGCAGATTAATAAATTGATTGGTATTTCAGACTTTACAATAAAAATTAATCATCTTGGTGATAAGCTTGCCAAGGAAAGTTTTTGTAATTCGTTGGTCTCTTTTCTTCAGCCACACGTAAATAAATTGGATGAAAAAGATCAAGCAAGATTAAAATCTAATCCCTTGAGAGTTTTGGATACAAAAGAAAAATCTACTCAGGCGTTGCTGAAAGAAGGGCCTAAATTTCAAGATTTCATTTCTGATGATTCAAAGAGCTTTTTAAACAATCTTGTAGATGCCTTCAGTGATTATTGCGATATTCAAATTGATCAATCATTAGTGAGAGGATTAGATTATTACACGGGGATTGTATTTGAGGCTGTTTCACAAGAACTTGGAGCTCAAGATGCCTTCCTCGGAGGAGGTAGATACAATAATCTTTCAAAACAACTTGGTGGAAAAGACATGCATGCAATAGGTTTTGCTATCGGGGTCGAAAGAATAATTGAGTTGCTGGGTATTGAAAATATAAAACAACCATTGAAAGTTGGATTTATTATTGTTGGAGAGCAGATTAACAAAAAAACATATAAAATAGCCGATGATTTAAGAAGAGCTAATAATAGTATTATCCTTGATACATTTTTAAATGAGGGAAGTCTAAAATCTCAGCTTAGAAGAGCCAATAAAAATAATTGTAGTTACGTAATTATTGTTGGAGATGAAGAGCTTAAAAATGACCAAGTCATGTGGAAAAACCTCCTAGAGGGCGGCGAGCAAGAACTTCTCACCTTAAAAGAGGCCATAGAAAAATATACTAATCTATAGGAGAAATTATGGCAGAGTACAGTTCAGACGAAGAAAGATTCTCAGCTTTTGTTAATTTTTTTAAAGATAATAAAAACACTTTATTAACTTCCTTCTTTCTTCTTATATCTATTCTTCTTTCTTCGATAGGTTATAAGTCATACAACACATCGCAGAATTTAAAAGCAGCTGAGATATATGATGCATGGTTTGTAAGTATTTCTGCTGAGTCATCGAGCGCATTAGACGACAAAGAAAATTTTAATTTGCTTCAAGAACATTATTCCAGCACAGGGTATGCTCAACTTGCAAGAATGATCAGAGGCTCATCCCTAGCAAGAGAGGGTGACCTTGATTCAGCATTAATTGATTTTAGAGAACTTTTAGATGAATCCTCAGGGTTTTTTGGAAATGATATGTTGAACTCAATTGCAAAAATTAACATAGCAAGAATTGAACTTAGTAAAATGAATTACTCTAATGCACTGGAAGTTTTAGAATCTTTTAATTCAGAATCTGAGCATCCGCTCGTTTATGAAGTCAAAGGTGATGCTTTGGCTGGACTCAGAAAAAATGACTTGGCCTTAGATCAGTATTCATTAGCTCTTGAGAATTCTAAGAATGAATCACAAAGGTCTCTTTTGAGGATGAAGATAAATAAAATTAATAACTAGCTCCTATGAAAATTAATATATACCTAAGTATTATTTTAATACTTGTCTCTTCATGCTCGACATTGACTTTTTGGCAAGATGACTCAGATGTTGAAGAGATCGAACCTGTGGCTCTTCAATCATTTAAAAATGAATATCCACTTTCTATAGAATGGAAAAAATCTTTTAAAGGAGAAAATAGTTTAGGTTCTTTTAAACCTTCTTTTTATTCAGGCAACATGTTAGTTGCTGATCCAGAAGGAAATATTTTTTCACTTAATCATCAATCTGGAAAAGAAATTTGGAAAATTAAACTTGATCGTCAGCTAGCAGCCGGTATAGCCTCTGGATATGGCAAATTGATAATATCAGATATAAATGGTTTTGTTATTGCAATTGACTCAGACACTCAAGAGATTATCTGGGAAAAAAATATAGGTGGTGAAGTTTTATCTAATTCACTAGTAAGTGCCTCGTTAATTCTTGTAAAAAACTCTGTGGGTGAATTAGTTGCCTTGAGCCCTTTTTCAGGAGAAATAGAATGGTCTTTTAGATCGCAATTACCAGCTTTGACTGTTCGTGGAACCGGCGAACCTATTATTGAAAATGGCATTGTCTTTTCTACTTTTGATAACGGACGGCTTGGAGCCTTTCAGCTAGAAACAGGTTTCTTTCTTTGGGATGCACCTATTTCTTTTGTAGAAGGATCATCAGAGCTCGAGAATTTAATAGATGCTGACTCAGCACCAGTCATAGCAAAGCAACTAATTTTTGCTACTAATTATCAAGGCAATTTAACTGCTTTTGATATTGCTCAAAAGAGACCTGTGTGGAATGCTAATGCTTCGTCATTTTATTCTCCAATTATTGCTAATAACATGATCATGGTTATTCAAGATGACGGAACTATAATATCATTCTCTCTGGCTAATTTATCTCCTTCATGGACTTCTGATGAGTACTTAAGAAGACAGTTATCCAGTGGAGCTGCATATAAAAATCTGTTATTAGTTGGAGATTTAGATGGATATGTTCATGTTATTAATCCAATGACAGGAATTACGGTTGGGAGAAAGAAAGTATCTGGAAATCCCATTATGAATATTGTAACTTTCAGAGATTTTGCATACGTTATTGATCAGGATTCTAATTTAGTTGCAATTAAGCTCTAATATGCCTTTTCAAAATGTTAAATTCAATAGCAATTCTTGGTCGACCAAATGTAGGTAAATCCTCTCTATTTAATAAACTTACAAAAACTAGAAATGCAATAGTTTCTGATTTTTCAGGTCTTACTAAAGATAGAAATTTTGGTTATATGTCAATAAAAGATAAGCAGTATCTTATTATTGATACTGGTGGGATTGGTTCTGAGGTTACTGAATTTAGTGATGCAATTGCTGAGCAGGCCCTCATAGCCGCTAAGGATTCTAATCTTATTATATTGTTGATTGATGCTTCAGAAGAGCTTACCGCAGATGATATTGATTTATTTCAATCCATACGAAAAATGAATAAAAAATTTGTGGTTGTTTTAAATAAAATTGATATAAAGAAAAGATCAAGTGCGAAAGAAGATCTTGTAGAATCTGGTTCTGAAGTTATCATTGAGGTGAGTGCAGAGCATTCTCAGGGTATCAAAGAGTTACAAACTTTTATTTCTAATCAATTTGTTGAGCCTGCTATTACTGTCAAAAATGATAGCAAGCTGGGAACAAAAATAGCTGTTATTGGAAGACCCAATGCTGGTAAATCAACATTCATTAATCAATTTATTAAGCAAGAGCGGTTAATTGTCTCCAATATTCCTGGCACAACTATCGATTCTATTCACGTTCCGTTTTCATTTAATGAAAAAGACTATGTTTTTATTGATACTGCAGGAATAAGAAAAAAATATAAACAAAGCCATGCCGTTGAATATTTTTCATATGTAAGAGCCATGCATTCAGTAGATGAATCAGACATTGTACTGATGCTGATTGATGCAACCAACGGAGTTGTAGATCAGGATCTAAGGATTTTAAATTTAGTTAGAGGCTATGGTAAACCCGTTATTATAGCTTTGAACAAAATTGACGAGTTATCAAAAAAAAATTTCCTGCAATTAATTGAGACTAAGAAATTTAAAAATTCGGCCTTAAATAATTTACACGTAATAAAAATTTCTGCATTACACAAACAAGGTTTCAAAAAACTTTTTAGTACTATTTTAAGAGTCAATAAATTGGCGAAAACTAATTTTTCAACTGGACGTTTAAATAAGCTCCTTAAAAAATTTACATCTTCTATAAATCTTCCGAGCGTATCTGGGAGACAGGTGAAAATGAGATATGTTCATTTTGGAGGAATTCATCCAACTAAATTAATTATTCATTCTAATATTTCTTCTAAAATACCTTCAAATTTTAAACAATATCTGATCAATTCTTTCCGTGATGAGCTTAATCTTAAAAGTATTGATTTAAACATTAGTTTTAAGAAGGGTCATAATCCCTATGAAGGCAAGAAAAATAAATTAACTTCAAGGCAAATTAAAAAGAAAAAAAGACTTATAAAATATACAAGAAAGAGTGATTAGTATTCTAAATATGTAGTGATACTACTTAATAAATTACCTTTAAATAGCTTAAAAACAGCATTTATAATTTTATTGACAATTATTTTTATATAATTTCAAATCACACTACAAAAACTGTTTAGAATATATCTTAAATAGTTGTTACAATAAAAAATACATGACATAAGAAGGGAACACTTGTCTACTAACCACAACAAAATTAGACCTGCATACAGGCCGGTATATATAAATTTAATGCAGATCAGATTACCTGTGTCTGCATTAATCTCAATTACACACAGGTTATCTGGAATATATAATTTTTTCATAACACTTCCTCTTGCCTTATACCTTCTATATTTTTCAACAAAAAGTTATAATGATTTCATTTTGATTCAAGACACTTTGGGTAATCCTAATATAATATCAACATTTGTTACTTTTAGTTTTCTTGTTTATGTCTATCATATTCTCACGGGAATTAGACATTTACTTCAAGATATACATATTGGTGAATCATTGAGCGCATCAAGAAAATCTGCGTTCTTTGTTTTGATTGTTTGGTTTTCATTGTTTTTTCTTTCAATGACGAGGTTATACCTATGAAGGGCTCATCATTATTTTATTGGCTTCGCTTATCAGCACTTTTTATGTTGGGATATTCCATTTGGGTATTTAGCTTTATCCTTATGAATCAACCGGTTGAATACAATTCATGGATTTCTTTTACTAACCAAATATTATTTCAGTTATTAACTACCTTCGCAGCTTTTTTTGTTTTAGTTCATACTTTCATAGGCTTGTGGACAGTTGGTACAGATTACTTTACGCCAAGAACTCTTGGATTTCTTCATCCGTCTTTAGCTAAATATGCTGACTTTATTAGAAATGGATATACATTCTTGTTTGTAGCCTTAGGCATTTTAATTGTTACTACTACTTTATTTATTATTTGGAGCTAAATCTTGAATATTTTAAATTCTTCTAATATTTCAATTCTTGAGTTTGATGTGCTTGTTATCGGTGGAGGCGGCTCAGGAATGAGAACATCTTTAGAGTTAGCAAAATCTGGATTAAAAACAGCTGTTGTTTCAAAAGTTTTTCCAACAAGGTCCCACACTGTCTCAGCCCAAGGAGGAATAACTTGTGCAATTGCCAGTGCTGACCCACAAGATGATTGGCGTTGGCATATGTACGATACTGTTAAAGGATCAGATTACATTGGTGACCAAGATGCAATTGAGTACATGTGTTCTGAAGGACCAAAAGCAGTTTTTGAACTTGAACACATGGGGTTGCCTTTCTCTAGAACTGAAAATGGTCGAATTTATCAACGGCCATTTGGCGGTCAGTCTAAGGATTTTGGAAAAGGTGGCCAGGCAGCAAGAACATGTGCTGCTGCAGATAGAACAGGACATGCTCTTTTGCATACTTTATATCAGAATAATGTAAAAGAAGGATCTAATTTTCTTAATGAATGGTTTGCAGTTGACTTGGTTCTCAATCAATTAAAAGAAGTTACAGGAGTAATTGCATTTTCTATTGAGTCAGGAGAGGTAGCGTATTTAAAAGCTCAAGCAACTGTTCTAGCAACCGGAGGTGCCGGCAGGATATATTCCTCAACAACCAATGCTCTCATAAATACTGGCGATGGTCTTGGAATGTCTCTAAGAGCTGGTATCCCTGCGCAAGATATGGAAATGTGGCAATTCCATCCGACAGGTATTTATGGAGCTGGATCCCTAGTTACAGAAGGATGTAGAGGTGAGGGAGGATATCTCATAAATAAAGACGGAGAAAGATTTATGGAGCGATATGCCCCAAATGCTAAAGATCTTGCAGGAAGAGATGTTGTTGCTAGATCAATGGTTTTAGAAATTCTTGAAGGGCGTGGATGTGGAGATGAAAAAGATCATGTATTTTTAAAGCTCGATCATCTTGGTGCAGATGTTTTGAATGCAAAGTTACCAGGCATTTGTGAGTTGTCTAGAACTTTTGCGGCCGTAGATCCCGTTTATGAACCAATTCCAGTAGTCCCAACATGTCATTATATGATGGGGGGAACGCCAACAAACATTCATGGGCAAGCATTCAAAATTAGTAGTTCCAACGATGAATATATTCCAGGGCTTTTTTCGGTTGGGGAGGCTGCATGTGTTTCAGTGCATGGTGCAAACAGACTTGGTGGTAATTCTCTTTTAGATTTGGTTGTTTTTGGGAGGGCTGCTGGTATTCATATTAACAAAGCCATGAAATCTGGTGGTGGAGTTGCAGATGCAAGCAAAGATGACATTGATAAAGCTCTCCATAATCTAAATATATTAAATGAATCTTCATCAGGCTATGAAGTTTCAACAGTAAAAAAAGAACTTCAAGAAGT
>CEUL01117218.1_pt1 | contig 10071 bp, 11 predicted proteins | sample 427021 | NCBI WGS metagenome assembly CEUL01 (sample SAMEA2622800, study PRJEB7988) | marine metagenome | isolation source: saline water (ENVO:00002010), including | reverse complement strand
ATTATAAAAGTCTTTTATTAACTTGGCGAATGTATCTGTTTCGATAGCTGCGCGAATTTGTTGCATAAGATTTTGGTAATAATAGATATTGTGATAACTGTTTAATATTGAGCCTAACATTTCATTAGTTTTGTCTAGATGATTCAAATACCCTTGAGAGTAATTCTTACATACTTTGCAATTACATTCTGAATCAATTGGATCATCTGAAGTTTTGCTCGGAGCATTTCTAATATTTAAGGCTCCATAAGAAGTTAAAAGTTGGCCATTACGAGCATTTCTTGTAGGCAGGACGCAATCAAACATATCGACTCCAAAAAAAATAGCTTCAACAATATCCTCAGGTTTTCCTACCCCCATCAAATAATGAGGTTTTAATGATGGTAAATGTGGAGCTAAGAATTTAAGAATCCTAGTTTTTTCTTCTTTAGGCTCGCCAACACTTAATCCACCCAAAGCTATTCCATCAAAACCAATACTCATTAAGCCCTCAAGCGATCGCTGTCGAAGATCCTCATGCATGCCTCCTTGGACTATTCCAAATAAAGCAGAGTCTGATTTATGAGCCTCGCGTGATCTCTTAGCCCAACGTAAAGATAGCTCCATTGAAGCTTTTGCTTGCTGATATTCAGCAGGATATGGTGTGCATTCATCAAGCACCATAACAATATCTGAACCAAGATTTTCTTGAATGCGCATTGAATCCTCAGGGCTCATAAAACATTTTTTTCCATCATAAGGTGATTGAAAACTTATTCCCTCTTCGGTAATTTTTGCGAGATCTCCCAAACTCCAAACCTGAAAGCCACCTGAATCTGTTAAAATTGGTTTATCCCAATTAGAAAATTTGTGTAGTCCACCAAATTTTTTAACTAAATCATCTCCTGGTCTCAGCATGAGGTGATAAGTATTTCCAAGGATAATCTCTGAACCAGTTTCTATCAGGTTCTCAACCTCCAAAGCCTTGACTGTTCCATTTGTGCCTACTGGCATAAAAGCAGGAGTTTGCACTGTTCCTCTAGAAAAGTTCAATTCTCCTCGCCTGGCATAACCGGATGTAGATGAAACTTTAAACTGCATCATTTTTTAGTAGCATTGCATCGCCATATGACAAAAATCTATATTCTTCTTTAATTGCCATTTTATATATATCCATCATTTTCTTGTATCCGATAAAGGCTGCAACTAGCATTAATAGAGAAGATTGAGGCAAATGGAAATTAGTGATCATATGATCAACCACTTTAAACTCATAACCCGGAAAAATAAATAAATCTGTTTCTCCAAAAAATTCAGAGGGCTGATTTTGAAAAGCTGTTTCAAGGGCTCTCACTGATGTTGTCCCAACAGCAATAATTTTACCCCCACTAGCTTTTACTTTCTTAACTTGATTAATCAGCTTTGAATCTACTTCGATAAGCTCTTTATGAATCTCATGATCTTCTATGTGATCTGTCTTTACCGGTTGAAATGTTCCCGCACCAACATGAAGATTTATATAGCCAAGCTCAATGCCCTTAGATTGAAGATTAGAAAGTAACTCATGATCAAAATGCATGCCAGCAGTTGGAGCTGCAACAGATTCCCTCTTCTGAGGATCTGCATAAACAGTTTCATATCTCTCCTCATCTAATTTTTCTGCTTCTCTTGTCATATATGGAGGTAGAGGAATTTGGCCATATTTAAGAAATATTGATTGAGGATTTACTGGCCATTCAAGTATAAAAAAATTTTTTTTTCGACCTTTAACAGAAGCAAAAAATTTTTGATTTTTGAAAGTAAAAACTAACTGATCGCCTACTTTTGGTGCTCTAGACGATCTTATTTGAGTTAAGGTTTGGTTCTCTGCAAGGAGTCGTTCAAGTAGAATTTCTATTTTTCCTCCTGAAATTTTTGTCCCGTATATTCGTGCCGGAATAACGGAAGATTTATTTAAAACCAAAAGATCGCCGTTATTTAAATAATTTCCAATATCCTCAAAAGTCTTATGCTCTATAGAATCTAAGGCTACTAATAACCTTGAATCTGTTCTGTTTTCAGTCGGATATTGGGCAATAAGATGCTCAGGGAGAATATAATTAAATCTTTCAGTTTTCATGCGAGGGGATAATTCTAAAAGATGTTGAACTCAGCTACAATGATCGCCGTGCCCCATTGGCGGAACTGGTAGACGCGCGCGATTCAAAATCGCGTTCCCTCGGGAGTACCTGTTCGACTCAGGTATGGGGCACCATTATACTAAGAGATTAAATGAGGGATGTTACACAATACAATCGAATAGTCATAAAGGTGGGGTCTGCAGTAATTGCTCAGCCTAATGGCAAACTTAATCAAGGTGTTCTTGCTGAGATTTGTGAGGATGTCGCCTGGTTATTAAAAAAAGGTAATGAAATTTTAATAGTTTCCTCCGGAGCAATTGCGTTGGGCAGAAGAAGAATTAAGACATCTTCGAATTATACTCTTGCTGATTCTCAGGCAATGGCTTCACATGGTCAGATTGAATTAATGTCTGCATGGAAAAGACAACTTAATAAATTTTCTATTCCTATAGGTCAAATGCTGTTGACGCCAAGGGATACTGAAATCAAAATCTCATCACAAAATGCAAAACAAACTGTTACTAAGCTCTTACAAATGGGATGCCTTCCAATCATTAATGAAAATGACAGTACAGCAACTGATGAGATTAAGTTTGGTGATAATGACCTATTGGCAGCAAAGGTAGCAAAGCTAGTAAATGCTGATTTGTTGATCATTCTTTCAACTATTGATGGACTTTATACCTCGCAAGAGAATATTAATTCAAAAAAGTCAGATGCCCTAATAAGAGAAGTTTCTAAAATTAACGCTAAAATAAAAAAGATGGCTGGTAAGGCAAGTAACATGGGTAAAGGCGGAATGATTTCAAAAGTTGAAGCGGCAGAAGTTTGTTTAAAAAATAACTGCGTGATGGTAATTACATCAGGTAATAACAAGAAACCTATAAAGGGCCTCTCTAAAAGAAAGAAATCAACATGGTTTATGAAGAAATGAATAAAGATCTAAACTCATTGTTAGATAAAATGGGCCAAAAGGCAAAAACTGCTAGCTCAATATTAAATACTGTATCCAATGATCAAAAAAATAAATTTTTTGACAAAGCTGTCGAATCAATTCAAAAAGATGCTGATAAAATTCTTCAGGCCAATCAGGCGGACATTCAGCAAGCAAGACAAAACAATAAAGATGAAGCGTTTGTTGACCGCTTGGCTTTAGATGAAGAAAGGCTTCAGGGAATATGCGACACTTTGGAAGCAATTAAATTATTCGAAGATCCAGTTGGTAAAGTGCTTGCAACTTGGGATCGACCAAATGGGTTAAACATCTCTAGGGTTGCTACCCCCCTTGGCGTCATAGGTCTAATTTTTGAAAGCAGGCCTAACGTTGCCGCTGATGCAGGAGGTTTATGCCTTAAATCTGGAAATGCAGTTATTCTGAGAAGTGGCAAAGATGGCCTTGGATCTGCTATCGCAATAGTAAAATCTCTTCAAGATGCATTAATATCTGCTGATCTTCCAGAAGAAAGCATTCAAATAGTCCCATCCGAAAGCAGAGATGCTGCAACCCTTATGCTAGAAGGACTAAACGGTTCAATTGATGTAATTGTTCCGAGAGGAGGCAAAAGCCTTGTTGCAGAAGTCGAAAGATCTGCAAAGGTTCCAGTTTTTGGTCATTTAGAGGGTATTTGTCATATTTATGTGGATGAATATGCAGATGAACAAAAAGCCTTAGAAGTTTGCTTAAACGCTAAAATGCGAAGAACTGGAATTTGCGGAGCAGTAGAAACCATTTTAGTTAATGACAAAATTGCTGCATCTTTCGTGCCTAAAATTGTTGCTTCGTTATCAGAACTAAACTGTGAAGTAAGGTGCTGTAAAAAAACAATCGACTTCGACGAAAGATCAGTGCTAGCTACTGAAGAAGATTGGTCAACGGAGTATCTAGCTCCAATTGTGAGTTTAAGATCTGTTTCAGATGTCGAAGAGGCAATCGATCATATTGAGCAATATGGTACAGGTCATACTGAATCAATTATCAGTGAGAACAAGGATAATCAAACTAAGTTTACGCATTCCATTGATAGTGCGATTGTAATGATCAATGCTTCAACTCAATTTGCTGATGGAGGTGAATTTGGACTTGGCGGCGAAATTGGTATTGCAACCGGAAAATTTCATGCTCGTGGACCGGTGGGTGTAGATCAACTTACTAGTTTTAAATATATTGTCTCTGGAAACGGACAGATAAGAGACTAATTTAAATATAAATATCAAATCGGGTTGTTTTACCATGAACTTGATAATTAATTGTTTGAGAGAATGGCTCAGCTTTGATAGGCCTCTTAACTATCATTTTTTTTATCGGCACTTTACTCAAAACCTTAAAATCTTGAGTTGGATTATTATTTATTGATTCTGTCGCAAGAATTCTAGCAATGTATTCTAATTTACCTGAGTTAAGTGCATTTTTTTTGCTTGATGGATACATTGGATCGAAATAAATAATATCAAATTTAGTTGCTCTTAAAGCATAAGAACATGCATTTGCATTAATAAGAGTTAATGATTTAAAAATTTCCTGATTATTACTTCGATTAATCCCATCATTTAATAAAAAAAATAAAATTTTACTTTGCTCAACAGCTGTGACCTTGTGGCCAAGGCTTAGAAACAACAAAGTATCTTGTAGCATGCCTGCAGTACAATCAAGAATATTTAATGGAGCTTCATGTTTACCAAGAGCCTTTTTAATTAGTTTTTCATGATCAGCTCTCCTCATGCGCCAACTTGTTGTGCCAGAGTTAAAATCAATTATAAAGTTCTTGCTTGACCTCGCTTGCGGATGAAAAAATGATAAGCCTGAATCTGAAAGAAATAGATGACTATGATGAGAAATTTTGTTTTGATCAATACAGGTGGTTCCAATGGAGCTTGCAAGCTCTTCAGCGAGAGATTTGTATTGATTTGATGAATAAACTAAAGGTGGAATCATAGAAGCAAAAGAACAGCTCCCAAGGCAACTCTATACAAAACAAATGGCATCATGCCAATTTTTTCAATAAATTTTAGGAAGCTTTTAATGGTAAAAAATGCAACAAAAGCTGAGCCAATGAAGCCGGTGAAAATTATCAACAAATCATTCAATTCCAATAAATATGCTCCCTTTAATAACATTAATGCTAAAGCTCCCAAAATGGTTGGTATGCTCAACAAAAATGCAAACTTTGAAGTATCTTTTAAATTTAAACCTATAATTAATGCGCCTGTTATAGCCATCCCGGATCTTGAAGCTCCTGGAAAAATAGCTAATGCTTGAAAGCAACCAATCAATAAGGCAGCAGTTAGAGTTAACTCTGTTAAAGATTTTGATTGAGTAGAGATTCTGAAAACTGCATATAACAAAACTGCAAATAAAAGATTTGTCCATGCAATTGAATTTATATTCGAAAATCTATACTCAGTTAAATCAGAAAAAAATAATCCTACAATTATTATTGGCAGAGTTGCCACTAAAAGGTTTAATGCCAGCAAATAATTTTCTTCATCTTGATAATTTACTCCAGGCATCCAAGCTTTAACCATGCGTTTAATATCTTGTTTAAAATAATACATCACTGCAGCAAGGGTTCCTGCATGCACCGAAATATCAAAAACAATACCAAAATCTTTTGTTCCAAATATTAGTGATGGTAACAATAAATGTGCTGAGCTTGAGATAGGCAAAAACTCAGTTAGGCCCTGTATCAATGCAAGAAGCAACGCTAAAAAAAAATCAGAAATCATAATTTTTTATACTCAGGTGTTTTTAGATACACTGGATTTGCATCCTCGGGAAGGAAGTTTTTATTAGTTTCTAAATTTTTCTTTGCAATAATCGCAATTGGCTCAGCACTTCCAATCGCCTGAGATAGGAAATTTGGGTTATCTTGTATCTTATCTGGCCAACCTGTTCCAGCAAAATAACATTTTTTCTCCTCTAAGATTTTAACTAAAATATCCATTTGCATGACTGATTCATCTTCTATTGCATGAACCTCATCATTATTTTTTTCATAAGAGCAAAAATAGCTTTCATTTGCGTCCGCCTTGATGGTTACTAAAATTTTTGCTTCATTTTCATTAATCCAATTAGAAGCCTCTTTTGCAATGGATGCTAAATTTGAAATTGGAATTAGAGGTAGTTTTTTTACTTCAGCAATAGCCTTCAAAAAAGAGGCTGTGATTCTAAGGGCAGTATATGAACCAGGACCTCGAGCAAATGCGATCCCATCAAGAGCATCAAAACCGTCATTTGAATCAAATCCGATGCTTTCAAAAAGTTTATCCCAGTCCGGACGGTCCTTTAGATCATGTGTTTGAGTAACGGTATTAACCTCTTCATCATTTAATAAAGAGATCGACGAATAACCTCCACTCACATCAAAAGCTAGAATTTTCATTCAATTAAAAAGACTGTTCGATATCCTCAAATACTTTCTCAACTGATTGAGAGCCATCCACGGCAACATATTTAAGTGCACTTTTTATTTCTAAAGATTTGTAATATGAAACAAGTGGCTTAGTCTCATTTTGATAAACTTCCAAGCGATGCATAACCGTTTCAGGCATATCATCATCTCGCTGAATCAAAGGTTCGCCTGTAATGTCGTCAAGTCCTTCATTTTTCGGGGGTTGATAGATAAGATGATAATTTCTTCCTGAGCCGGGATGAACTCTCCTGCCTGACATTCTATCAACGATGACATTGTCCTCTACTTTAATTTCAATGACATGACTAAACTCAATATTATTTTCAACGCATAAATCTGCTTGGCCAACAGTTCTTATACCACCATCAAACAGAAAGCCTTTAATACAATCAGGCTGAGAAATTCTATCTAAAATTAGTTCAATAATAATTTGGTCAGAAACTAGAGCTCCGGAATTCATTATATCTGTTACCTTCTTACCTAATTCACTCCCGGAAGCAATAGCCGAGCGAAGCATATCGCCAGTACTTATTTTTGGAATGCCTAAAGATTTACAAATTAGATCTGCCTGAGTCCCTTTTCCAGCACCAGGTGGACCTAAGAGAAGAATTTTATTCATGTTTCCAAAACTGCAAATGCAATAAGATGGTTACTTTCATCGGCTAGACTAACATGGGTCTTCGTGATGCCCAAATCCTCAATATAAGATTTTGCTGCATCAGATAATAATATCTCTGGCTGACCAAAAGAATTCCTTAATATTTGAATATCCTTGGGAAAGATTGGATTTTTGAACCCTGTCCCTAGAGCTTTTACGAAGGCTTCTTTGCCTGCAAATTGTTTTCCTACATAAGATTGATTATGTCCTTCAGATAATTGCTGATATTTTTTCAGCTCTTGATTGCCCAAGATTTTTTTAGCAAACGCAGATAAAGATTTTATTTTTTTGATCCTATCTAAATCTACCAAATCTGTTCCTATTCCATAAATCATATTTTAATCTTTCTAAAAAACTTCCTACTGCTTAATTCTCTGCCATCTAGGCAAGCATTAATAGCTATTTGCAAAAGTTTTTTTAATTTTAACTTATCAATGCCTTTTAAAGTTCTATTTTTAATTTTTAATATCTCATCAGCCCTGAAGCCTTCGGCATTACCTGCACCATGAAAGCCTTTTTCAGGAATATAGGAATAAATAACTGAGTCTTGAAACTCTGAATTATCTTTAGTATCTGTATCAAAATTTATCCCATAACCAAGGGTATCCAGAAGATCTAACTCAAAAACTCTTAAATCTAATTCAGAAATTGCATCGGCCCTGGCAAGCTCAACAAATTTTTGATAAAGCTCATATAGCTCTTGATTAGGCAATCCTTTTGGTAACAACCGAATCATTAGCTCATTTACATATAAATATGTATAGAGATCGTGAGGACCTTTTATAGATTGAGAAACAAAATCTGAATCTATATGAGTGAGAGTCTTCATTTCAGACTTACCAGTAAACATAACTCTCAAAGCCGAAAATGGAAGTAAATGGCCAAAAAATTTAGAACGTGGATTTTTTGCACCCTTTGCCATGATTGAAATTTTTCCAGAGGATTCCGTGAAAAGATCAGCAATAATAGAAGTATCGCCAAATGATCTAGCATGCAGAAGAAAGCATGGCTCCCAATTATGTTGCATCTTGGTTGCTACCTACTCCAAGGCTACTTAAATACTGAGCATCATTATTCCAATTTTTATTAACTTTCACGAAGGTTTTTAGTAAAACTTTTTTATGAATCATTTTTTCTAGCTCAATCCTTGTTTGCTGTCCTATTCTTTTCAAATTTGAGCCCTCATGCCCTATTACAATACTTTTTTGACTATTTCGAGCAACATATATGATAACTCCTATGGACAGCATTGCTCCTTCCATGGCTTTAGTTTCAACCGCTACATAAGTTTCATGAGGTAATTCATCTCCCAATGAGCGAATAATCTTCTCTCTGACAAGTTCACTAATAAAAAAATTATCTGGGATTTCCTTTTCCTTGGAATCAGAGGGATACAAATGATTATTTGCTGGTAGAGATTTTTTGATGCAACCTAATAGATCCCCAATACCATCGTGATGCTTGGCTGAAATGGGAACATAGTCAAGGAACGAATACACTGAGTCAATTTCTTTTATTAGCGGCAACAGATCATTTTTATTTTGCACTTGATCAACTTTATTTAAAACACAAATCGCGGGAACTTTACTCTCTTGAATTTTGTTTAAAACTTGCTTGTCTTGATGTTGAAATGAAGTCCTATGCAACACAAATAAAACCAAATCTGAGTCTTGTATAACACTCAAAGCTGAATGATTTAATACTTTGTTTAAAGTTTTGTTTGCCTGCAGATGAATACCAGGCGTATCAAGAAAAATCATCTGAAATTCGTTATCTGTTTTAACACCTATGATGTTATTTCTGGTAGTTTGAGATTTGCGAGAAGTAATTGATATTTTTTTATCCAGTATCGTATTAAGTAAAGTTGATTTGCCTACATTCGGTTTTCCAACAATTGATATATAGCCACAAAACTTTTTTGTCATGATTGATTAACTCTTTGTAAGATTAGCTCTGAGACCTTCTGCTCAGATTCTTTTTTTAATGCTGAAGAAGCTTTAAATGTCTCGCCATTAAAAACTGCAGTGCAATCAAATTTATTACCCTCCTTGTTAGCGACAACATAATATTTTGGAAGCTCACTTCCTGCTGCATGTAATATCTCTTGCAATCTAGATTTTGCATCCTTTAGATCGATGTTTTCATTAAGATTCGAAAAATTATTTTTGAAAAGATCTAAAGTAAAATTTTTACTCTCTTCAAAACCCAGCTCTATAAAAACTGCTCCTATGCAAGCCTCTAAGACTCCTGCATAAATTGAGTATTTATGTGTTTCATCTAAGTTTTCTGTTCCTTTTGAGATACTCAGCAAATCTTGACAATCAAGTCTTAAAAAAATCTCGGCTAAGGATTTAGTATTGACCAAAGAAGCTCGCATTTGTGTTAATTTGCCCTCATCTAAATCACTAAATCGATTGTATAAATACTCAGATACTAAAATTTCTAAAACTGCATCTCCCAAAAATTCTAAGCGTTCATTGTGTTGAGTTGATGAAAAGCTTTTATGGATGAATGCTTGCTTAAAAAGAGGTAATTGCAGGTATGTCTTCTTTATTACTAAAGTATTTTTTTTCATTACGTTTATTGAATAAAGCCAGCTCTTTCAAAGGATGGCAGGCAAGTCCAACACTCCCAAGTCATCCATATTAATTCGCCTGTGCCCATAAAATTTTCTCTTGGAACAAATCCAAAATATCTAGAATCACTCGAATTATCTCTGTTATCTCCCATAACAAAATAATGGTTATTTGGAACTAAAAATTCTTCTGGATACGAAGCACTGCCACCAACAATCCTTATGATTCTTTCTGAATTACCAATAGTCTCCTTCAAAAGCGTTTCTTCGGCATTTTTTATGATTAACTCTTGATTGATGGGTTGACCATTAACATAAATCTTTTTATTT
>CEUL01003296.1_pt1 | contig 10081 bp, 9 predicted proteins | sample 427021 | NCBI WGS metagenome assembly CEUL01 (sample SAMEA2622800, study PRJEB7988) | marine metagenome | isolation source: saline water (ENVO:00002010), including | reverse complement strand
TTATTCCAGGAGTTCTACCTGCCAGAATTTTTTTGGTATTGTTTTCAGCTTGTCCATGTCTAAGAAATATTATCATAACGTATTACGAATTTATCTCAAATTAAGATAATAATAAGATTAGGAAATAAAATAGTATTTGAAGTTCTCTACTAGTTTATAGTAATACTTCAATATAATGAAATAACTAATTTACTCATATATCAAAAATTACAGAATTAAAATGAAAAAACAAAGTAAAATTGAAAATGAGCAAAATGTGATGGAAATTAGTAATCTCAAAATTCTTGAAAATTCTCGTAAAGCAAGAATTAGCATTTTAATTATATTATGTTCTATAGGATTTTTTATCAGATATTATTTTTTTCCAGAAGATTTACCATTTTTGGGAGATGCAATAGGTTATTTTTGGTATGCAAACGATATGGCAATTTTAGGTAATTTTCCAGAAGGATATACAACAAAAACTGTTCTAACACCACCACCTAACAATGGATGGCCGTCATTTTTATCAGTATTTTTCTCTTTTATTAATTCAAATAATTTTTTAGATTATGTTAATTTACAACGTATGCTTACAACAGTAATTTCAACATTAACAATAATTCCAATGTATTTTTTGGCAAAAAAATTTATGCAGAAATCTTTTGCAATAATATGTTCTGCAGCATTTATTTTTTCACCAAGATTAATTGAAAATTCATTATTAGGATTAACTGAGCCTCTATTTTTATTACTAGGCATTGTTAGTTTGAATCTTTTTTTGAGTGATAAAAAATATTGGATAATTTTATCATTTGGTATAGCAGGTTTATTTTCAATTATAAGATATGAAGGATTGTTAATATTAATTCCATTTACTATAGTATTTTTTCTAAGATTCCACAAAAATAAAAAAGATATTCTAAAATTTTCATTAGCAATTGGAATTTTTTTATTAATTATATTTCCCATGGCAATGATTAGAACAGAAACTACAGGTCAAGATGGACTTGCAAGTCATTTAACACATGGCCCAAAATATTATGCCGGAATGATTAATGAATCAGAAAATGAAACAGAAATGTTATTTCATTTTATTTCAAAAGGTAGTTACAATTTGATACAACATTTAGTTTATGTATCAATTCCAATTTTTGCAATTTTTATTCCATATGGAATTTTTGAGGTTTTAAGAAGAAAAGAATACAAAAAATGGACAGTTTTGATTTTTGGATTAACATTTTTGATTCCTGCATTTTATGCATATTCCAGAGGTTTTCAAGATCCACGATATTTATTCATTTTATACCCGATTTTTTGTTTGGCAGTAGGATATTCTGTAAGAAGAATTAATTTAAAAATTAAAAAACCAAAGATAGTTTTTTTCAGTACGATGTCTTTTTTGATAGGGTGTTCTGTAGTTTTTAGTGTTTATACAATAACAGATTTTGAAAAAGAGAAGGAAATGTATGAAATAACAAAAGATGTTTATGAATTTACAGAAAGAATGAACAGAGATTATCAAGGGTTAGGGTATATGAAATGGTCTAACGAACTTGTTTTGTCGGAGAAATTTCCTATAAGACAAACAGAAATCTATAATGACATAGGTAATTCAAAAATTGTAATTATAGGAAGAGGTACTGAAAACAGTTTTGATAATTTAGCAGGATATCTATCGTTTGCAGAATCAGAAAAGATGACTCATCTTGTTTTGGATGGAAATAATTTAGATACTGAATTTTTAAAAAATATTTTTAAAAATGAAAATGAATATCAATTTTTAAAAAAAATATATGATTCAAAGCAAATGGGCTATGATAAACAAGTGAAAATTTTTGAAATTGATTATAATTTATTTAATAAAAGAAACTCATGAGAGAGTTTATGATATTTTTTCAGTGATTATTGGTAAAGAGATTTCAAATAATTTTTTTGCAATAATTTTATTTCCAAAATCATTTGTATGACCAATATCATAAAAAACGGGTTCATCTATTCCATCAAAAATATTTTTAAGACTAGCTGTTTTAATACAATTCTTATCTAGTTGATTAACTTGTGATTCCATTTTTTCAAGACCACGAATTATACCAAAATGTTCATTCATGTGTGGTGCAAGAGATGTTTCATCTGAACTTAGAATTTTATTTCCCGTCCCCAACATAGGTTGAATAGTTACAATTGTATCAAAATTTTTCATTTTACCTAAATTACAAATATCATCCCATCGTTCAATCCACAAGTCAATTTTTTTGTCAGTTTTAGATTCATCAATTATATAATTATCCCAATGACTGGAAGATGAATAAAGAATTTTCCATATGACAAATGGTGTTCTATAAAATGGAAAATTTTTAAATTTAAATTCTGAATCTTCTTCATCTGACATTTCCAAAGTACTTTTAGATATTTCCACTATGTCATGATCTAAATCATTCCATCCATCATACACGATAAAAAGATCAGGTTCAAACTCTATCAACCTATTTTTTATGTAAATAGATTCACTATAGGAATCTGCTGCAGGAATTCCTGCATTAATTACTTCTATATTCATTCCTAAATTCATATTTTCAAATTCTTGTTGTAAATATCCAGCAATGGTAGTTTTATCAGATGTAGAACCATATCCATACATTGTTGAGCCACCAATAGTGAATATTCGGTAAGTGTCATCAGGTTTCTCTTTAGATATATCAGGACCACGAAAACCGTGTGAATTAATGTTCAGTGTATCTTTATGTTGATTAGGACTAACAATTGTAATTCCTGAGAAAGTTTCATACAACGTTGTATTCAGATCTTGACAAATCGTTCTAGTTGTAAAATAATCAACTTTTTCAAAAGCATCTTTTTCTAAAAATGTGCAATCAGGATTAAAGAGTTCATATGTCCTAGATGAACCTTCTAATGCTGCAAATAAAATTATTAGAAAAAATATACCTAAAGTAAATTGTTTTGAATAAGAAACTTGTACAGACAATATTACTCCTTACCTAAAACATAATTTCCCATTATTATGTAATCCATATCTGTTTTTAGAATCATTGCGTGAGCTTGTTCAGGAGTGTTAACAATAGGCTCACCCATTACGTTCATAGAAGTATTGATTATCACAGGAACATTTGTTAATTTGTAAAATTCATTTATTAATTCATAATATAATGAATTAGTGTTTTTTGAAACAGACTGTAATCTTCCAGTTCCATCAACGTGCGTTACTGCAGGAATTTTTTCTGGTTGTTTCACTTTTGCAACTAATAACATGTATGGACTTAGTACGTCAATATCAAAATATTCTGAAACATATTCTTCCATTATACTTGGAGCAAAAGGTCTAAAGGATTCTCTATGTTTAATTTTTTGATTCAAAATATCCTTCATTTTTGGATTTCGAGGATCGGCAAGAATGCTTCTATTTCCTAATGCACGAGGTCCCCATTCCATTTTACCTTGATACCAACCAACAACATTACCTTCAGAAATTAGTTTTGCGGTGGTTTGTAATAGAAGATCTTTTTCTAAATACTCATATTTAATTTCATTTTTATCAAGAAATGTTTTGATTTGCTCATTTGAATAATCAGGTCCGACATAGATATTATTTTTAATTTGTTCAAAAGGTTTTGAAAAAATTCTTTTATTTTTAAAATGACAGTAGTAAGAATATTGTGCACATCCAATTGCACTACCTGCATCACCTGGAGAAGGAGGAATGTGAATATTTTCAAATGGACTTTCTCTCAAAATTCTATTATTAGCAACCCCATTTAGAGCAACACCTCCACCTAAACACAAATTGGTCATTTTTGTTTTTTCATAAACATGATTTACCATTTTAAGCAGTATTTCTTCAAGAACTAATTGCGCACTAGCACCAATATCAAAATGAATTTGTTCCATTTTTTCTCCATTTTTTCTTGGAGAAATGCCGAATAATTTAGCAAAATTTTGATTTGTCATATATTTATCATATGTAAATGCAAAATATTTCATGTTAAGATGTATACTTCCATCGTGTTTGACATCGATTAATTCAGTCAAAATTTTATCATAGTATTTTGGTTTTCCATATGATGAAAGTCCCATTAGTTTGTATTCACCTTCGTTTACTTTAAAACCAAGAAAATAGGTAAATGCCGAATAAAATAATCCTAGAGAGTGTGGCCATCTAATATCATTAATTAATTTTATTGTAGTATTTTTTGCAGTACCAAATGTGGTTGTTGACCATTCTCCAACACCATCTACCGTAAGAATAGCTGCTTCGTCAAATGGAGATGTAAAGAACGTATGTGCTGCATGAGATAAATGATGTTCGGGAAAAAGTATGTCACCCTGAAAATCTTTAAGATTTTTTTTGATTTCATCCTTTACCCAAAGACGTTTATGAATCCATTTTGGTATAACGTCTAAGAAACTACCTAATCCTCTAGGAGCTACCCCAAGATAATTATCGAGAAGTCTTTCGAATTTTAAAATTGGTTTATCATAAAATGCAACTGAATCTATATCACTAATTTTTATTCCAGATTCTTTTAAACACCAATCAATAGCTAATTTCGGAAAAGAATCATCAAATTTAATACGGGAAAAACGTTCTTCTTCTACTGCGGCTAAAACAATTCCATCTTTTAAAACTGCAGCGGCAGAATCATGATAATAGCAAGAAATTCCTAGAGTAAACATCAGTATTGCGTCATAACCGTAGAATGTTTTATCTTATCTAAATCTAGCCAATAGGTTGATTCCTGTTTTTTTAAGCGTAAAACATCAATGTGTAAAATTTTGAAGAAGACACCATAAAGAGATATAACAAAAATGAAAAGAATTCCTAAGAATAATTTTGTGTTGAATATTGCGAAAATATCGAGGGCTTTTGATAATCTGATTGAAAAAATTTGGGTTAATGTGATAGTTATTCCTAAGAAAATAGCAAATAATTCAAGTGAAAAAAGATTGGTTGATGCCGTGATTAAAAAGAACCAGAATGAAAAACCAGCTGTTACAGCAAGTGCCTTAAATCGTGGAGAAGATACTTCCATATCAGATCGGATAAATAAATGCCACCAAACCAGATTGAGCTAATGCAGTAACTCCAATCAATGCAATCAATAATATAATTATAGGAAACATATGAAATTTTCTTTTATATAGATAAATTTGGAATGTTTCTTTAATTATTCCAAACTTAGACATATTAAATATCGAATTTTACTCACAATTAAAATTATTGAATCATAGATTAGCGGGGGTGTAAAAATACAAGAACATAGTTTAATTTTAAAATATTTTTTATTTAATCAACAACTAAAAAATTCATCATATGAAATTTTAAAAAAATTCTTTCAATAGAGATAATAATAAGAATGAAAAACCGTTTTTATGAAAATTGGAATTATTGGCGGAACTGGAGGAATGGGAAAAGGATTTGCAATTAGATGGTGTAAAAATCATCAGGTTATAATTGGTTCAAGAGATGAAGAACGTGCAAAAACATCTGCTCAAGAATATTTGGAATTAGTAAAAGAATCTTATGATAAAATAAATGGAGATATAATCGGTGCAGATAATGTATCAGTGTCTAAAGATGCAGACGTTTTGATTTTATCCATACCATATGAAAACATAGATTCAATTTGTTCAGAACTGTTACCTCTAATCAACGACAATTGTGTTGTTGTCTCACCAATTGTGCCAATGACAAAAACAGATACAGGATTCGAATGTATTGCAATTAAAGAGAATAAACCATTTTCGCATCAAACTGTTGAAAAATATATGAAAGATAAAACGAAACTTGTTTCCGCATTTCATGTAATTTCTGAAAAGAAACTTGTAAATCCAACATTAGAACTAGATTATGACATATTTGTTGCTGGAGATGGTAAAGAATCAGTTCAAGTTGTGAATGGATTGATTGATGAAATTAATGGTTTAAGACCGATTTACCTTGGATCAGGAACATTAGCATATCTAGTAGAAATGTCAACTCCATTACTTCTTAATGCAATGATACGAAATAAAATGAAAAATCCAGGAATTAAAATTATTTAATTTCCGTTCCCCAATTATCTGTAAATGAAGATTCAGAATTATCTTTGTCGATAGACAAGTTTCCACTAGAAGATGTTATCACCGGGGATCTCCATAAAAATTTTGTATTTATGACTTTAATTACTTGGCTGCGTCCAACTTTATTATTTCCAAAAATTGATAAATAATCTTGAAGTTCTTTGAATTGTTCATTAGTTAATTTGTAAGTAACTCTTGTATTTGTAGGAAAAGGAAATGATTTGAGAGTTGAATCTTTAACTTTTAACCAACTCATAATATCATACTTGATAAGAAATTTGGGATTAGTTTCCATTCTATCATCACCAAAAATATTATGACAAATTCCTAAACAGTAATCAGAAATGGATGAAAATTCATCTTGGTAATTAGAGATCTTTTTGTCTTCAAGCAGGTTACTAGAAGTTTCTAAGACAAAATTTGTAAAATCTATCATGCATTCTGAAACACATGAAGCATGATAGTAAAAAAGAAGGTTTTGACCTGCGTTACCATCAAGTAATTTTTGATATTCAATAGGATTTTGATAAAAATTTTCAATTTCTTCTTTTGAATTCCATAATTCATCAATAGTAGACTGTTTGAAATCATTAAATAATTTTTGAAGTGTTGGCGAAGCAAGATTGATGTTTTTTAACATTCTGAAAAGTAAATCAAAAGTTTCAATTTCATATTGTTTCATAAATTTGAATAATGCTTGAAATGAAGGAGTGATTTGTGTGATTAGTACCATTAATGCAAGAAGACGAACCTCCACATACTCTTCAAATGACAAAGTGTTAGAACCTACTACTACTTCTTCAATTTCTAAAACAACTTTTCCATTTTTTAGTTTTACAAAATCCCTTGGAAGTATTCTGAATTTTGTATTAAAATTCCATTTACTACGTTCAGCAGGAGTATTTAGTTCAGAGCCATCTAGAAGCATCATTGTGTATATGTAAATTTCATCAATATTTGCTCTAAGTATATCACGTATTGTATCTAAAATGGTTTCATATGTTTCTCCAGGCAAACCTAAAATTATTTCAGAGACAGTTTGAAGTCCTTGATCTCTTAGTGTAGGACTTAAGGCAATTAATTTTTCAGAACTTATATTATGACGTTTGATATTTGCAAGTACTTGATCGTTTAATGATTGTACGCTCAATGTCATTGAAGTAGTATCACCTAATTTTTTTATGGCTTCACTGATTCTATCAGGTCTGTTTTTTCCACTAGTGACTTTAACATAGCGAGGAAAATTAGTTTCATTTTGGATTTTTTGAATACTATCACATACTTCCATATCTTTAGGATACATACCAAAATTTAGATCACTGATTAACAAACTGTGCATATTAGAAGTTACTTTTTTTGAAATATACTGTAATTCATTATCAACACGTGATGATGAAAATTGATTAATTTGGTTAACAGTTGCAGAACCATCAACACAAAATGTACAAGAAAAAGGACATCCTCGATTTGTTTGAAGCATTGGAGACAATCTTCCATCAAAAAATTCATCTAGAATTCCAGTTAAATAAGGAGATTTGATTTCATCAAGATTTTTTATTCTATCATTGGAAAATTGTGTTTCAATTTTTCCATTGTTTAGTTTTGATATGCAACCAGATATTGGCTTATCTAACATTTCTTTTCTAAAGTTTGATTTAGATTCAATACTCAAAGCTTTTCTTACAATATTTGCAAATCCAAATTCACCTTCTATTGGAACATAAAGATCAAGAGGAAGATTTTTCAAAAAATTTAGTTGTGAAGGATAGTCTTGGGGAAAGTTCGGACCGCCCCATACAACAATACCATTAGGATTTTTTTCAAGGAAAATTTTTGACATTTCAGTACTAATGTTTCGATTCCATGCATAATTACTAAATCCAATGATGTCAGGTGTAGAAGTTTCTAGAATGGTTTCTAGTTTATCAATATACTTGAATAATGAAATTTCAACATCATTATTAAAAAGCTGTTTTGTATAAGATGCAATATATCCAATATTCAAAGGAAAAGCTTCTGTTGATAGAGTTGTTGTATCATATGTTAAATCACAAAGAAAAATTTTTACTGGTTTCACATTTTTAAACAATTTGAAAAATATTTTAAGATTATGATAGTATTTGTTAATAATATCGATTTTCGATAAAAATCAAACAAGATATATAATTATAGAAGGATATTTCATTATGACGAACAAAGAAATTCTTGAAAAATTCAAAAATGAAGGATATTATGTTGCAAAAGATGTAGTTAATGAAAATGATATTGAGAGAATTTTAGAGAGTGTTTCAAGAGCATATTTCAAACATAATAATAATTCAAAATTTCAAAAAGATAAGAATCCATGGAACAATTTAGAATATCATAAAGAAATTGCAAAATTTCGAGAGGAAAATCCTGATGATTTTAGTATGGTGTATGATAGTTGCCAAGCTAATATTCCATTAACACAGCTAATTTCAAGTAAGGAAATTGCAAGTATTGGTTCAGTGTTGTTAGAATGCAGAGATATGGATCTTAGTGTAGGAGGGAATATGATAAGAATGGACACGCCTAATGATACAAGAAATAAAACTGCATGGCATCAAGAAATTGCATTTGTTAGAAATCCAGGTTTAGTATTATGGATTCCATTAGTAGAGATTACTAGCAATATAGGACCACTGCATATTCTTGAAAAAAGTCATACCAATGGGGAAATAATTATAGAAAGAAATGATATTCATGATTATAAAACATCAAGAGTTTCAAAATCGGAAATTCCTGAACAAGAATTAAACAAATATGATGAAAAAGCAATAGAGATTAACAAAGGCGATGCATTATTTTTTGATACAAAATTAATTCATAAATCAGGCGATAATGTATCAGAAAAGATAAGATTTTCATGTCAAACTAGATTTTCAAACATCGTATCACAAGATTTTGCAGCTTATCGTCCAGATATGGTTTTTAATCCACATTCAATCGAAAAATTAAATCGTAAATTATATGATTAATAAAAGAAAACTTGGTAAAACCAAAATTCAAGTTTCAGAAATAGGACTTGGAGGATTTCAATTAGGAGAACCTACAATAATTAACAATAAATCTGATACATCTTTTGGAGGAATGGAAGAAAAATATGCGGTGAAATTAATCAAGCATGCTGTAAAATTGGGTGTCAATACATTTGATACAGCAGATGTGTATTCATTAGGAAGTAGTGAATATAGATTAGGTTTAGCATTACATGATAAAAGAGAAAATGTAAATATTTTTACAAAAGCAGGTAATCTAATTACGAATCCATCTGAAAATGATATTTCATATCATCACTTGATATCATCAATTAATCGAAGTCTAAAAAGATTAAAAACAGATTATGTGGATCTATTTCAGGTACACATACCACCTAGAACAGAAGAAGAGTTTTCAGAAATAGTAAAAACTTTCAAAGAAATTAAATCAGATGGCAAGGCAAAACATGTGGGCATATCAGTTGGAATAAGATATGAAGAAGGGATAGAGATTATCAAAAGAGGCATAGCAGATACAATTCAGATATATTTTTCATTAATTGATATAAAACCATTGAAAGAATTGTTACCATTGGCCAAAAAAGAAAACATAGGAATCATTATTGCAGAACCACTAGCGCAAGGATTACTAACTAATAAATACAAAAAAAACCATATTTTCCCGAAAAATGACTTGAGATCTAATGGATACTCAAAAAAACTTTTAGAAAAAAAACTGAAGCGTGTTGAACAATTGAAATTTTTGATTAAAGAAAATCGAACATTGAATCAAGCAGCATTAGCATATATTTTAGAGAGAGATGAAGTTTCAACCTGTATTCCTGGTGCAAAATCTATCGAACAATTAGAATCAAATATTGAATCAGTTAATATGAAATTAGAAAATTTTGAATTAAAAATGATTAATGAGATTCAAGAAAAATGGAATGATTAGATGAATAATGAATATTCACGCAGAGGGAGAAATTGGTTCTCTGCAATGGGAGTTTTATTTATCATAATGG
>CEUL01006625.1_pt1 | contig 10135 bp, 10 predicted proteins | sample 427021 | NCBI WGS metagenome assembly CEUL01 (sample SAMEA2622800, study PRJEB7988) | marine metagenome | isolation source: saline water (ENVO:00002010), including | reverse complement strand
CACCACCATCAGCAATAGATATAGCTGCATCACCATCGGTAAATTGTATTGCTGGAGTCTTTAACGCAGTAGTCGCAGTAATATTTGTGCCTGAAGGAGAGGTGAGGGATGTAGCCCCTGTGTCCATGTCCTTTAGGGTTGCCATCAATGCCCTTATAGCATTGTTTACATTAGCCGGACTCATGCCCTCAGATATGTCTATAGACTTAATATCTGTATTATTTGCGTCTGTAGCATCAAATTGTGTGATGTTATTTTTTGCCATTTAGTTTTCCTCTTCCAATATTTCACTACCATCAAATATGCCAGCTTGAATAAGTATGGCGTTCAATCGTCTAAGTCGTGCTTTTCTTGCTACAAGTGTTGTTGGTTTCTCTAATAGCGTTGCCATAAGCTTTGGATTCTTTATAGCTTCAGCAAGTACATTGCGTACTTTGAGCTTTGGCACTTGCTCAAATATCTTTTTGGCTGTTCTAACACCAGCACCAGCTAATACTAAAGGCGCACCAGCAGCTTGAGCTAAACCACTAGCTCCACCTAGATTTGCACCACCAATTCTAAGGAGTAAATCAAAGAATAAGTCCTCACCGCCAAGTAAATCACTTGCTCTCGCTGTATTTGCCAACGAGTCTTCAAACTGTGTTGATTTGGTTATTAACCTCTTGATATTATTTATCTGAGGCTCTTTGAATATTCCTGTTCTTCTTAGCGTCTGTTCTAGTGTCTCGTTGCCACTTCTTATTTGTAGCAGTTGATTTAATCGTCTTCCTGACACAAGACCACCTGATGTAGTCGCAGCATCTAATAAATATTGATAAATACCATACTGCAACCCTTCAAACGCTTCAGGTTGCTTGGCTCTGTTTACCAGTATTACAAGATTATCTATAGACTGTTTTCTTGTTGGCGATGCTATAGCTGTTTTAATTACATCATTTACATTGTTTGAATTTAGAACCTTTGCTGCTGTTGATTTCTTTGCTGCAAAAGCACTGCCTTTTTGAGCAACTTCTTTTACTCTATTTGCAAAACGATTAGCTGACGCAACATCTGATAACTCTTTTTCAAGATTTAGTGACTGTAGTGTTTGCCTATTATTCTTGATAAAAGTCTCAAGTGTCTGAGGGTTAATACTGCCATCAAAATTTGCTGTTTCACTAGCTAATCTCTTAATAAACTGACTTTGTAAATCAGTCATTTGGTCTGCCTGAGACCCAGCAGCCCTTTGTAAAGCACCTAGATTTAGGGATTGTTGAACGTCAGACCCAGATAATGCTGTCTCTAGTGTTCTTTCAGGCGCAACAGAAATACTGCCATCTCTATCATATCCTAGCGTCTTTCCAACATACCCTTTGGTAAACTTGTCATTAAGGTCTTTTGAAAACTGTCGTGCAATTTGAGCTTCTTTACCAACGACTACATCTAAATCATCTAACATAGCGTCTGTCATTCTTTTGTATATTCTTGCGTCATTGAACTTTTTATTAGCAAGAGCCTCAGTTCGTAATTTGTTATAAATGCTCCTTGTTTTAATAAGGTCTCCAGCTATTGTTTGACCTTTCTCTAGGTCTTTATTTACATCTCCTTTTTTAATTTGCTTGACTAACGCTCTTACTGGCTGTGGTAGTTTACCCCCTGGAGGTAAGTCATTCTCAATGATATCTTTTTGTATTTCTAAGGTCTTTTTAGCTTCTACAGGGGCTTTTTGATCTATCTCTGTCCACAGTTCTCTCTCTGTCTTACGTGCTATAGAAAGCTCTTTTTCAAGAATATCTCTTGCTTGCTTGTTTACTGCCATCTTATCGACGTTTGGAAGTGTTGATCGCTCAATATTTTGTGCCTTTAGTTCTGCTTCTTTAACTCTTGTTGTTAAAGCAGTATTTAGAAAGTCCTGTCGTGCTTGAGCAGCCGTTCTAACGACATCTGGGTCTCCTGTAGCTGTTGCTGTTCTAAATGCCTGATTAAGCTCTTCAATAGCCCTTTGTGTCTGCTCTCCTACTTCTTCTCTAAAAGTACTGCTTGAGTTAATAAGTTCTTTTTCAATCTCAAGAAGTGGCTTGCTTCCTGTTATCTGACCTGACGTTCCAGCATCAGAAGAGGCTCTTAATTCCTGTGCAAGTAATGTTGGCTCTTGACCAGCCTCAAGTACTTGTCGTTGTACGACTTCAGCAGCTTGCCTTTCCACACCTCTAGGACGAAATGTTTCAATAGCTCTTACTACAGAGTTATAAAAAGTAGGTATTGAGTTTGCTATCACAACAGGCGTAAACGCTGCTCCCAACTCTGCATATAATCGTGTTGTCGCATCAGATGGGTCTACTTGTTCTGCTATTCCAGCAGCAGCACTTGGAGCTAAAGCTAAACCACCCTCAATGGACGCAGCAAGGGCTGGGTTTCTTGCTTGAGTTTTAACTAAATCACTCACCGTTTCTGTAAGCACATTTCTCTTTGGTATTGCTGTATTTATTGCGTCTACAGCCGACACACCTCTTGATGCAGCCATAAACGGTAATACTGTTCCTGTGGTCTGACCAAATGTCTCTCCACCCACCGCAAAAGGTCTTTGGGAAGAGGGTAGGTCTTGAATATCATCATACCCAATGTCAAGAAGACTCGTAAGTTTTCTGAGAGACTTTGAGCCACCAATAGGTTGTTCACTAAACGGTTCAAACCCTTGCTCTCCAGGCAATATGTTTAAAACTCTTGGTAACTGATTTATGAGGTCAACAGGAGCGCCAAGAACATCAGCCAAGCCGACATTGATTCCTTTTCCAACGGCTGCTGTCTTTTCCATGCCTGTTGATGGTCTTGTTTCAAGATAGGCTCGTCTGACTGTATCATATTGGTCTGTACCCCTTTTATCTTGGTTTTGTGTAAGCCATTCAGCGTACTTTGTGGCTTTTCTTATATCAGCCATTACTCACCACTTCCTACAATTTCATCAGCTTGATTAAGCAAATTATTAGTAGATGAACCACTTTCGTAATCGTTTATAGCCACAGTAACATTTGCTATATAATTTTGAATTTTTTGGAATTGACTTCTTAATTCCTCTAATTCTGCTTGAGTTTTTACAGAGGTCATTTGTGCTTTTAAATTGTTCAGTGTGTATTGTAACTCAGGAACTAATGCTTTCGACTTTTCGACAAATGTTTGATTGTTGTCTGACGGTTGAGGAAGTATTTGTTCAATAGTTTTTTGTGTATAGACACTACCTTTATCGCTTAGGGCTTTTACAAGAGGCTGTTTAATACTGTTGTTGACTTGATTTATGATAGCCTTTTGTTTTTCTCGTTCTTTGCTAAAACTACCACCAAATAAACCAGTAACAGCATTTAGAAAGTCTGTCCCCATTCCTCCTATGTCACCACCAGCAGCAGTCGTAATATCAATTTCAGACCCTTTTCCCTCAACTTCTTCAATTTTCTCTGTTGTTGAAGGTACAATTTTATTAATGTCATCTAAATTAAGTAGACTAACACCAGTATTATTTGTGTTGCCTATAGGAAAAATCTTTCCAGTTCGTGTATTACGCTGGAAAGCTCCTCTTCCTCTGAGTGACTCTGGTAAATCTTCCTGAGACACAAGCTCAAAACTATCTTTCGGTAGTAACTCTCTTGCCGTCATAGCTCTTATAAACCCTGTTGGGTTTGCTTGAAGAAGCCCCAACATTCTAGGATTATTTGCAAATTGCTGTTCAAGAAGACCAATCGCTTCTCTTTGTCTTTTCAGGTCTTGTGTATTTTGAGCCAATAACCCAGCTTGATTTGCTGCCCTTATAGCAGAGGGCGCACCATCACCTCTAAGCAAACTTGTACCCAACGTAATTTGTTGTTGAAACTCAGGTGTATTGTAAACATCTAAGAAAGGCTGTGAAGCTGTCCGTACCTTAGAACCAAAATTTTGAATTGCATCTAAAAGACCCATTAAGCAACCTCTTTAATTTTAGAATAATCAATCATTAAGTATCCATGTGAGCCTTCGACTACAGCATCAGGGAATACCTTTTGTACTTCTTGTGCGATAAATCCTTTGCGTGGGTGCTTATCAAGACCCAAAACAAAAGCCTTTGCGTTCCATTCCCACTCATAAACATTAAGCCCTGTCGAGTGTGTTCCTATCTTTTTTATATCAACTTTTAATCTTCTGTCAGACAAAGACGCTAGGGCTGCTATAGTAGATATAGTTCCAGCAATTTGATCTCCAGTTGAAACATTATTGGTTACTTCTTTAGTAGTTGTTCCACCAGTGTTTGTGTTTGCCCCAATAGCAGAAAGAATGTTGTTAATTCTTTGTTGTTCGGCAACATTTCTTGCGCTTTGTATCTCAAAAGGTCTATTGAGAAGTGCCTGATCTAAAGCTCTCTGTTCTGAGCCAACACTTGACAATGCACCAAGTAAGCCAAGATCAGAACTTAAAATTGAAGGGGTCATACCTATAGCCGATAGTTTTCGTGACGCATCTGCTTCCATTGCATTAGCTAATGTAGGCGCAACACCTGAAGCAATACCTTCACCAATGGCTGTTCCAAAGGCATCAGAGCCTAGTCTACCACCACTAGAATACTGAGATGTTATGTTATTTACAGTGTTTGATATTGTGTCATCTAACACTCTTTGCAAAGGGTCAGATACATTGAATTGACCAGTAACAATATCATCCAATGCTGTCTTTGCCGTTCCTAGAGGATTACTTGTTGCAAGGTTTGTTATCAGGTTTTGTGCAACATTTTGTGTTGGCGTAAATCCAGCTATTTCAGGCACAACATTTGAACTTGGTCTAAAGTTTTGGGCTTCTCTAAACCCTGTCTGAACCATATTTTTTACAAAATCAGGTATTTCTTGCGTTTGTACTGTGGTGTTACCACCTCCACCTTTTCCCATTTTATAAGTCCTTATGATAAGTTATATGTGCTGGATACCAGCCGAATTTGTTAATAAATCTATCCCACGCCTTACGACCAAATCCTTCCATGTGGATACATTTGTTGTGTTTAGCGTGAGCCTCAAGAGTTGATAGAACCAACTCAATCCATTCTTTCATGCGTCCACCACCCACAAAGTCTAACGCCATAGCGTTGCCCTTTGGATAGTAGACCATTCGTGTTGTAACAACGGCAATCACCTTATCCTCTTCCTCAACAGTCCACACAAGGTATGCCCCTTGTTTACTTGCCGTATATACGTCCTCAATGTCTATTTTACGAGGTGATAAGCACACAGCCTTGTTGAGTATAGGTTTGATGTATTGCCATTTCTCATCCAGATATTCCACTGGAACAGGCAAAAATCTCATCCCAAAACTACATACATAAAGTTTCTGTCCGTTTGTCCGTTGTTCGCGTGTGTTACAACGAAATTCTGTTTATTTCGTGCAGATATAAATATTGTGCCGTTTCCTACCTCTGCTGACGCATTGGCAGTCAATGGGCTATATAAAATTATGCTATCACTACTAGCCCTTAAATCTGTGACTGTAGTCGTTGTGGCACTTGCCGTTAGGGTAAAAGACCCAGTAGAGTTTAGCTTGCCTTCGAGCAGTAAATTTACGGCACTACTAACCTCTCTAGGCGTTCCCCCAGCTTGGGGTAGACGCAGAAAGTTGAAATTAGCCATTATCGTCTTCCTAGACTGGCTGTCTCAACATCTACTCCCAGAGCGTAACGCCAAGTACCACCACTAGCATTTACTCGTACTCTATGATAGCGACCATTACTTCTGACAGGTACAAAGTTATCAGTGTTCAGGTTGGCAGACGCAGTGAACGAAACAGTATCTATCTGTCGAGAACGAGACCCCACTTGTACAGTGAGGGTAGGAGCTACATCTTTCGATGTAACATAGGGTGTAACACTCTTAACGAGTGACTTCTTCAGTTTTGCTGGCTCAAACTCTGCTGTTTCCAATGTTGCAGCCAACGCATCGCCTGTAAAGGACGCAATCTTACTACTTGAACTCGCAGCAAAGGCACTCTGACCGCCTCTAAAGAAACGTGAATCCAAAGACGTACCCAATGCGTCTAAGCTACTGGATATCGTAGCCAAAGCCTCAAGTGTAAAACTAGGCGATATAATTGTGCCTATAAACTCATGGTCTAACTCTGCCAGTGACCATCGCCCAACAGCATAGTTATACATAATTATCTTATCAGGCGTACCAGCTACGCTTTCATTGGATACATAACTCCATGCAACCACCTGATTAATTGGGTCTATACTGCAACTCAATCTATCCAAATGATGCGGTGATGAGTCATCAAAGAAAAAAGAGTCGACCTTTTCAGCCCCAATTGGTATTGATCGCTCTCCGTTAAACATAAAGAAGCCATCAGAGGCTAAGTAAAATATCTGTGTAGGCGCAAGTGCTGATATAGAGTTTGGTATATCGCACCCATGCCCTGTCTCCACCATATCAAAGGTAAAGATCAAAGGAGAGCCTACATATTGCATCCTAGCAATACCTCTCTCCAACAAGACAACGCCAAAGTCACCACCAACTAAGCCAGTAATGTTTCCGGCATCAGGTATGTCCTGAAAGTCAGCCTGATTAGAGCCTACTGTCCATGTATCGGCATCGTTAATCTGTGACCACTGCACTCGAAAAGGGTTATTCGTAGAGCTTGTATTGTTATGCGCTGTAACGACAAAGTCTCGTATAACCGCAAGAAACTTAGCCTTTGGAGACCCAGAAACATCGGCAAAAGTACTTGAAGACCCAATGGTGTATTTTTGCAACAGATTACTCAATCCACTTGCTGCATAAACACTATTGCCAAACTGCACAAACTTCCATTGATCGTCACTTGCTAATGTATACGCACCACTTTTTACATCGTCTAACGCTGCTGTTGCAGCATTAAACTTAAATAACTTTGTAGCGTTACCAGCAAATAAATGCACTGTGCCACCACTATCAATAGTCGCAAAGAACCCTCGTAAGTAGGCATCAGCAGCTTGTGATAAGTTTGCTAATCCTAAGAAGGGTCTGTATCCCCTTGCAGCAGCTATAACATTTGTAGCCACTGTTGCCCCACTAGAGTTCAATGGGGCTTGGTCAGGTAGCCACTCTCCAAAGGGTATCATGTAGCACCATAGTCCTGTTTCATCGTTAACGCACCACCGCCAAAACGTGCCTGTTGTGTATCTCTTTTTACCTCACTCAATGCTCTGCTAAACAACGCATCATATTGTGTAGCTCTACCTTCATCCATTAAGAAGGTATGCGCTGCAACTAAAGACCCATATAAATAACAATCTGGGTGGCGTGTTAGCACTGTATTACTTGTATTAGAGTCCGATAGGGCTGTTATGCCGTTACCAAATATAATCTCTAGTGTTATCACTGCGTCAGGTATAGGACGCACATGAATATTCGACCCTATAATTGTATAGGATACTGGTGTGCCTTGTCCTTCAGAGCTATGCGTCTTAAAAAAGCTATCTGGAGTCGCAAAGTCTAACACCCTGTTAGGATTGTTGTTTAGCTTGACTACTCGTATCTCACGCAAATCAGTAGGTAAAGCATAGCTTTCTGTTCCAGCCACAGTGGATATAGTTGTAGAAGTCTCCTGTGATCGTGTATCTAACTCCCTAGACATTCGTGCTTCGGCTAATGAAATAAAGTCAGGGATATTGGTTGTTAAATCATCCCTCGCTAGAAAATTAGCTATTGAAGTCTGTAGGTTAGAATAGGTATCTAAACTCATGTTAATCGACCACCAGTCGTTCTAAAGTGTTTGTTCTCAGGGTCTTGCAGCCATTTCAGCCACTTCTTTTTATTATGTTTGAAGTGACCAAACTTCTTCTGTAATTCAAAAAATAAAGGTGCTGGTATTTCAGCTATCTTTTGTTGATGCTTTTGGGTGTTCCCAATCAACGACCCATAACGATATTCTCCCTCTTGCTTCTTCGCAAAATCAAGTACAGGAGACACGTTTACTCGTGTATTGACCTGAAGACCATCAACAGTGTCCTCAATCCATGTTTCTTTCCCTGTGTGGGGATTTTTACTCAGTAAGACTTTTCGCATTGTATCCTCAAGAGGAGAGGGGGCTTGCACCCCCTCATCCTTTTATAATTATGATGTATTTAAATCAAAGATCGCAGCGTGAGCCTTTGGCGCACGATTGATTAATACATACTCAGAAATGATAGCAAACTTTGTTGCATCTCCTGTAGCTGCTACATCAGAGACACTAAACATTCTGCCTGGTAAGTGACCGATTGCGTAGTGGTCACTGTCTAACAGAAGTATCTCTGTGTTTGTTGCGTTTCTGTCAATAACAGCGTTTAGCGTACCAAAGTCTGTTAAGAACAAGGACACTGAACCTACGATTGCAGCTTCGGCTGGTGCTGTCATCTGGATTTGGTTAGTCGCAACACTACCAGAACTCAAGCCACTGAAGGCAACTTTGTTAGCTGGGGAAAGAACAAGCATATCTGGCTGTCCACCATCCTCATAGGCTAATTTCATTGCGCCCTCAATATCAGCCAACTCAAGAGCGTCGTTTGAACCAGACATGGTAGCAGCATTTGAGCCGTCACCGCCTGACGCTACAGATGAGCCAGACTCAAGAACAACATTGCTCATGTAGGACAAGAACTTTGCTGTCTTTCTTGGGTCTGAAGCTGATTTTGCTTCGTTCTTGAAAAGACCTTTTTCAATGTCTCTTCTCTGTTCAATCGCCTTGATTATCTTGACATAGGCTGTTTCTCTGTCTCTACCAGCTTTGTCCACAACATCAAGTGTATTTGAGACACTTGCTGCCTGTGCTGCAATCTGGTGTACGTTTGACAGTCTGGTTGTCGCTGTTGGGTTGACGTAGGAAAAGTCAGCCCCTTCGTTGACATGGTTATCATCAGCAGCAGACGCTAACTCTTGGACTTGCCAATCGTGCGTAACTGCCTTTGTGGTTTCCTTTGCTGCGTTAGAAAAAACAGGGGTTTCATCTGGGTCAATCCGATAGATGACATCGGATAAGTCCTCTCTCTCTCCAACCGCATTTGAAGTTAGAAAAGTTGCCATATTATTTACTCCTAAATAGCTACTTGGTTAAAAGATATTCGACAGCAGCATCTCTGCTGTTTGTCTTTTTCAGCTTTGTCCAAGCGTCTTTTCGTGCTTTGTCTTGTACATTTGTACGAGGTTTGGGCTGTCCAGCCTTCACCATCTTAGGCGCAGTAACCACTTTCTTTTTTACGACAGTCGCTTTGTTTTGTAGATTGTCATAAAGTTGTGCTTTTCGTGCCATGTTTACTATCCTTGCATCAGTTGCGTTATTTATATCATCAGTCGAAAAGCCCTGATTTCGTAAATAACCGACTAATTCGCCTTTTTCTTTCGCTGCTACACCCTGATCTTTCCACGAGGGGATTAGATCAAGCAGTAAATCAGCCTGTTTCGCTAGTTGCTGAGACTTCAGGACTTGCTGTTCGTGTTGAACCGCTTGAAGTTTGCTTTGTCTCTGCTGTTCCTCAACCAAATAGGTATTGTATGCAATGGGGTCTTCGGATTTCAGTTGCGCTAACTGTTCCTGACTCATTGCCTGTTGAGGCTGTGCTAGCTGTTGTTCGTACACTTGTAGGACTTGAGCATATTTCTGACGCTCTTGCTCTAAAGACGCTTCCTTACTGCTTAACTCTTTTCTCTGTTCCGCAGCATCTTGTAGTCTTTTCTGAGCCGATTTTTCGAGTTGATAGTTTTTGATAAGTTCTTCAGTATTAACGTCATACTCCTCACCATCCACTTTCACTCTGTAGAGGGTCTCTTCTGGTTCGGCTTCTGCCTCTTCTTCGGTGACTTCCTCTGCCTCTGTTTCTTCTGCTTCTGTTTCGGTTGGTTGTTCTTCAACCGCCTCAACGTCTTCAGTCTCCACTTCGGTTGTTGGCTGGACTTCGCTTACTTCTTCGGAAGGGCTATTTGTGTCCAATAATAGGTTTACCGCATCATTTTGCGATAAGTTCCCAGTTCCCTCTTCAGGGTTGCTAGGGGTGTCTTGCATCCTAAACTCCTTTTGTTAATTGTTTATCTGCAAATTTTCCCGTCTTAATAACGGAATCCAGTTGTCCTTCTAAATCTCTAATGGCGTTATACATATTCCAGCAATGCTCTCTTGTTGCTGTATCAGTAGGTATACT
>CEUL01039857.1_pt1 | contig 10165 bp, 11 predicted proteins | sample 427021 | NCBI WGS metagenome assembly CEUL01 (sample SAMEA2622800, study PRJEB7988) | marine metagenome | isolation source: saline water (ENVO:00002010), including | reverse complement strand
TCGTCGTACAGGACAACGAGAGTCTCGACCGCGCCCTGCGCCGTTTTAAGCGGAAAGTGCAGCGGTCGGGACTTTACTCAGAACTACGCAAGAGGCGCTACTATGAAAAGCCAAGCGCCCAACGAAAACGCAAACGCGAAGCGGCAGTTCGTCGTGAGCGAAGGCGCCAACGCCGTAAGCGTCCATAAGCGCCCACAAGCGCTGAAAGTAAAGAGAAAGGCGGTCCCCCATGTGTTCTGGGAGCCGCCTTTCTCTTTTTAAGCCGCCGGATAGTCCTAGAAGCACCTTTGAATCTTAAACATGTTGGCTTGGCCTTTATATCAAGCAGAGGCCAATTGCTCCTCAGAGCGGAAGCGGGACCGGAGTTTCTCCACTCCAATCGTAGAATCCTTTTCCTGTCTTTCGACCATAGCGGTTCATAGCGACAATCCGTTTCAGCAAAGGAGGAGGGGCATAACGCTCCTCCCGATATTCATCGAACATGATCTCCGAGATCTTGTATAGCGTGTCTATGCCAACAAAATCACACAGCATGAACGGTCCCATTGGGTACCCGCAGCCTAACGACATCCCGGTGTCTATATCCTGGACACTCGCTACGCCCCGCTCCAGCTGCCGAATCGCATCGAGCATATAAGGAACGAGAAGGAGGTTCACTACGAAGCCTGAGTTATCCTTGGCAGCTATCGGGACTTTCCCGAGGGCCTTGGCAAACTCGAATGTCCGGTCGTAGGTCTCTTCACTCGTTGCTATAGTGCGCACAACCTCGACCAACTTCATCACCGGTACCGGGTTGAAGAAATGCAACCCGACAAAGCGGTCTGCACGCGCATTGACTGCCATGTCCGTAATAGTGAGCGAGCTTGTGTTAGACGCAAAAATCGTGTCAGGCGAGCATAACCCATCCAGTTCACTGAAAAGTGCGTTCTTGAGCTCCAAGCTCTCTACTATCGCCTCAATAACGAGGTCGCAGTGAGCGATATCTTCTAAAGCAGTCGCGAACGTAAGACACTCCCACGCAGCATCGCGCTCCTCGGGTGTCAGCTTCTCTTTCTCCACCGCCCTATCCATTGACCTCCGGATCCTTTTCTGTCCGGCCTCGAGGAGGTCACTGTTCATCTCGCGAACAGTCACCTTGAAGCCACTCTTGGCCGCCACCTCCGCAATACCACTGCCCATGAGCCCACAGCCTATGACTCCAACATTGGTTATGCTCAAATCTTCCTCCTTTAATAGTGAATCTCACTCTGCGCTTTTTTCTGTCCGTGAAAAATCACGGGCAGCCCCGTGAAAATGTCGCTTAACCCAGCGTCTCCATGACGCAGGTGGAGGCTCTAGCGCCTCTCCCGTCTCAAGACGATCCAATACTCCATCGATCTCCGCTATGACCTGCGCGATTTTCATTCTGCGCCGTTGCACCACCCTATTCCCAACAGCTACCCATACTCCTAAGCAGGTGACAAGCCCCGCAACGCTCGCCAAGGTGATTAAACCCCCCATCGCTATACCGCCGAAAACAGTAACCAACGCCCCGGCTGCAGCACCCACAACGCCTCCTCCTAAAACCGCCTGAACGATCCACGCAGACCGGTTTCCGTGATCGACAAGCAACCCTACCAATACCCGCTCATCGTCTAGTTTCTCCAGACGCACCTCGACAGACTTCGCTGAGGCGATGTAATGCTCCTGGGACGTGAAGCTCGCTGCTCGAGCGAGCCGGGAAACCCAGTCGACAGCCGGCTGGTAGACCAGTAGGTCGGGGGTTCTGCGGACAGAGCGAAGTAGCTGCGAAGCTACTAGGAAATCGTCTAACCGATCTTTCAAGTTGACTTTGGCGTCAGACACTACACGCGAAGCAGTTACCGTTTCAAAACCAAAGATGCGATCGAGTGTCGTGCGCCCTCCTCTTCTGCTTCGAACCTCTATAAGAGCCCTGAGCACGTCGGTTTCACGTAGTCCAACCTCTGACGCTATCCGGAAAAGTTCGACTTCGCTCATTCGTCCCTCTTTCTCATCCAGATCCGCAGTCGCCAGCTCTGCGGCACGTCGAATGACCGAGTCGAACTGCTGTCTACTCAGACTACCACCGTTTTCGTCACTCACGAGAGAGAAGCCCTTGGTGGCACTACCTAGAGCGCTTCTACGATGACGGCTCCACCCTGCCCCCCGCCAATACAAGCAGAACCTAGTCCAAACTTCCCACCACGGCGTCGCAGTTCGTGAAGGAGATGAATCGTGATCCGTGCCCCCGATGCTGCTAGGGGATGCGTGAGCCCTATTGCCCCACCGTTCACATTTGTCTTTTCAGGATCTAGACCAAGTTCTTTTTCGACAGCTTTGTACTGTGGCGCAAAAGCTTCATTCACTTCGACGAGGTCGATGTCTTCGAGAGACAGGCCAGCTTTTTCAAGGGCCATCCGAGCAGCCGGTGCTGGTCCGATTCCCATGACTTTGGGCTCCACACCTACGAAACCCCATGACCGTATACGACCGATCGGCTTGACTCCGTTTGCCTCCGCCCACTCAGCGCTCGCGAGAACTGCGCTTGCCGCCCCATCACCAATCCCGCTGGCATTTCCGGCTGTTACAAGTCCGTCTTTGCGGAAATAGGGGCGCAACCCCCTCAAAGATTCGAGATTTGTGTCAGGGCGTATGTGCTCGTCAGTCGCGTAGACCTTCTCCCCTTTTCTGGACTTGATAACGATCTCGGTAATTTCTGCGTCTAGGTACCCATTGTCCCAAGCTGCTTTTGCTCTTTGATGAGAACGCACGGCCACCTGATCAGCCTCTTCCCTCGTGACCGCATAGCGGTCTGCCAGCTCCTCGGCTGTTTGAGCCATCGTGAGGTCGCAGTTGGTGTCCAGTAGAGCCTCCCAGAGAAGGTCTTCTAGATTGGAGCCCGCCGGACCCAACCGGAGTGCCTTCCCCCACCGAGCACCACGAACAACATGTGGTGCCTGACTCATAGACTCGGTTCCACCGGTCAAGCAAACATCTGCTTCACCAAGAACGATTTCTTTCGCCCCCTGGACAACCGCCTCGAAACCCGAACCGCAAAGCCGGTTGACGGTCAGGGCAGGGCGATCTTCAGGTACGCCAGATTGGAGCGCTACATGCCGAGCCAAGTAAATCGAGTCGGACGACGTTTGCAGGGCATTACCCAGAAACGTGTGATCCACCTGACTAGGTGTAATGCCTGCTGTCTCGATTGCAGCTCGGCTACTGAACACACCCAGGTCAGTAGCAGTAAAATCCTTGAGTGAGCCACCGAAGGTACCGAAACCGGTGCGCTTACCAGAGAGAACGACTACTTCGCGTGAATGACCCTGCGTTGCCATGAAGCCTCAGATAAACTTTTTAAGAGAGCGAGCGTGGTTATTGAAGAAAGCGTTACCCCTATAGGCCCAGCCGGTTCACCCCGCTACGAGATACTTTATGAAGGTTAACGTGTGCTAAGATTATTACTCCGAGCCCCGCGCACAAAAATAGGCCTATTGGATCGACCCAGTTATGCACTTGCTATGTAAGCGTCACGAATATGCTCAATGATCGCAGTCGCGGTTTCCGTTGTAGTAAAGTCGCCACCAAGGTCCGGTGTTACCTGACCCATCCTGTATGCGGACACAACTGCGGCTTCGATGGAATCTCCAGCAGCATAGTAGCCGAAATGATCCATCATCAGAGCGACGCAGCGAATTGCTCCGATCGGGTTCGCCTTACCCTGACCCGCTATGTCAGGAGCAGATCCGTGCACGGGTTCGAAAAGAACGCTGCGACCAGGGTGGATGTTGGCTGACGGCGCCATACCGAGACCACCCGTTATTTCTGCCGCTAGGTCGCTGATGATGTCGCCAAAAAGGTTTGACATGACAAGGACCTGGTAACGCTCCGGCCTGCGCACGAGGTCCATCGCCATGGCATCGACATACATCGCGTCTGCCTCTATGCCGGGATATTCGGAAGCAACATCGGCAAAAGTTCGTCTCCACAGGTCGCCGACATATCGCATAACGTTTGCTTTATCAACCAACGACACCCTGTCGCGTCCTCTTGAGTCTGCAAACTGGAAGGCAGCCCGAATTATCCTCTCCACGCCATGTCGCGTCGCAAGGTTCTCCTCGATAGCGACCTCGGCCGGCGTGTTCTTCCTGGCTACCCCACCCATTCCGGTATACTCGCCTTCCGTGTTTTCGCGGAAAATCTCAAGCCGAAGATCAGAAACGGTCTTTAGTGGAGACAGTTCGGGGGAAATCAGGACGCATGGTCGGAAATTCACATAGAGATCCAGCTTGAAGCGCATTCCGAGAAGAATATCCTTAGCGTGCTGGTTACTCGGAACTCGAGGATCCCCTAGGGCTCCCAAAAGAACGGCGTCGTGATCCTGATCAAGTGACACGAACTCGTCGTCTGTTATAGTGATTTCATCTCTGAGGAATCGATCTGCTCCGAGATCCCATTCTACTAATTCGAAGTTTACACCCTCGGCTTCACCAACGAATTCTAGCACCCGTCGAGCTTCACGAACGACTTCGACTCCAATTCCATCACCAGGGATAAGTGCTATGCGCGGCATGCAATGGTATTTCTATTTGTGACATACGAGCGAGAATCGCTCGGCAGATTACGGTATGCCAGAGGGAGACGCCACCACGATCACACCGGATCCGGGCTCACGGTTGCCCTCGAGCAAAAAAGGATAAACACCAGGAGAAGCGTCGACGAACGAGATCAAGAACCGCGCTCCATGCTGAAGTAGTGGCGGGGACGCAGCTTGATTATTCAAAACCATGAATTCCCAAGCATGCTTGCTCATAGCTGTCGAGTCAAAACGCACTTCATGAAGGAACCAGTCATCGGACACGAACTGGATGTAATCCCCTTCTTGAACGAGGAGCGAGTCCGGATAAGCCAGCTCTTGGTCCGCCACTGTGAGTCTCACCATATGAACACGATCAGTTCTCGACAGGCCCAGTTCTTCAATGAGCTGCAAGTCCGGACGCAAAGCCGGGTTTACTTGCTCGCAACCTACACTGCTCAATAACAGAAAGCCTGCTATATACGGAAAACGCAGACTCAACTGGACGCCAAAAAAAACGTCAACGTCCTATTCCTCAAGTTCCAGACGAATGAGGCCTGCTTCGACGGCGGCACGAAGAAAGTGCTCGGGATCAGCGCTCGGTACGCTGACACCCGCCTGCTCTAGCCATCGTTCAGCAAGTCTGCGCATGTATTCCTGCACCGTTTCGTGGCCGAAGCCTGCCTGATCGCGCATTTGGCGGATTATTTCATCCCAGTCACCGCGCAACAGATGGCCATCGGCAAGCCGGATCATACGGGAGTCCACCCCGCCCTCTTCATGGAGTTCGAAAAGCTCAAGCTGGCTAGGGTCAAGATAGACATTCGTCTGAGTGGCATGCATTCGACTTTCTACGTCCGCAAGGAGTCTGTCTATGGGGTCCTCCATCTCCTCCAGCTCATTGAGCCTCTGCTCCCATGGCGCAAGCCTCGGATCCCCGGATTCCACGTGCCAGAGTGTTCGCTTGAGTTCCATCAGGCGCCAAACGGCAAGAGCATCCCAATGCTCTTGAGGCGGAACCTGTTCCAACTCTCTCAGAGAACCCTCCCAGTCACCGCGGTCATAGAACAAATGACCGAGAAAAATACGTGCCTCATAGAGATCCGGATTTAGGCGAAGTGCCCGTCTAACCTGACGTCCTGCTCTCACCTCATCACCGAGCCGATGCAAAGTGTAGCCGAGCGCTGCTGCCGCGTCTGCGGAATCCGGACGGCTCGCTGCTGCCTTCGAAAAGATGTCGTAACAATCAGTGTACAGAGCGGCCCCATAGAGGGCTCGACCGATAGTGAGCATCAGCTCGACATCATCATCGAGCCCCATCGATACAACACGATCAAAGAGACGAAGGGCCTGGCGGTGCTCCCCAAAACGCAAAAGAGTTTCACCCAAGCCAACAAGAGCATCTTCGTGAGCTTCATCGAGTAAGACTGCCCTTTCAAATGCGTGCCGCGCCCAAGCATACTCCTCACGGGCAAGCCGGGCATAGCCCAGGCCAACGCAAAGATCGACTGCTTGGGGGTATCGTGACAGACCTTCCTTTAGCACCTCTAGAGCGCCGTGGTAGTCACCTTTACTGTAAAGTTGGTGGGCCCGCTCGTCGTATTCCTCAGATGAGAGGAACAATTCAGACATCTACTAGACTCCGGGTTGAGCCACGGGCGATCGCACAGCAGAGGTCATGAGGGCAAGTCTAACGCGCGTGCTTGATTCAGGGTATACCACCACCGGGTCCATTCCGCTCCTAGCCCAGTCCTTTAGACCTTACCGTAAGCGATGCCGCAGTGATTGCAAACCAAAGACTTACCAGCCCTGACCAGGCGCGCACTCATCACGCAGCGCGGGCATGCTGGTTCTTCACCCGATTTTAGCGCATCCCTGACCTTCTTTCGTTCGGTCCGAGTCGCTTTCCGTATGGCCACCTCGTAGCGGAGCCAAGACGCGCTGCACTCAAATATGCCGACCGCATCCCCCGTCTCCTCTTGGCGAATCCCAAGACAAATGAGGAACCCCCCGTTAGGGGATTCCATCTGCTGTCCAGCATAATATTGCTTCAGCAGCTGCTTTTCGCGGTCCAGCCGAAACGCGTCGCCCAAGTGCTCCCCCCGGTCACTGTCCGGAAATTTCATAAATCCTTAGCAAACCGTATGGTTCCTAAGCGATTTTAGACAAAAAAGTGGGCGGAAGTATACCGCATCTCAACAACTGGTCAACCAGCCGACTCTAGTATAGTTGTCTTATTCGGAAGCTACCAAAACGGAAAGTCGCAAAGACCTACTCAACCCGGCCCCTGAAAGCGTAATCAATGGCATTAAAAGAATGTTTCAGGTGACGGCCTCTTCAACCATCCGAGAGGTGGCTTCACCGTGCCCTATGGCAGGCTTGCAAAAACGGATCCCGATGTTGTGTAAATCTCGAAGATCAGAATCTGATAAATCAGGGTAACGCTCCCCGATGTAGTCTATAGTTTCGTCCATCCAATGCACCTGATCGTCTTCAGCCGCCTTCAGGACGCCGCAGCGATGTACATGACTGAAGAGTTCGTCACGTGCACGCTCGAGGAGCTTCTCGTGGGACAAATCATTCTCCTTTAAGTATTACCGTTCGCGCCTTCAGCGCGGTGCCTCAACATTTTAGCTTCAGCCTTGAAAACTAACCGTGATCGGTTCTCAGATAAACCGGAGCTCCAGTGGAACAAAGCGACGGCCTTAACGCAGTCGAACTCGAAGTATTTCGGCACCTCTTCACCGCACTCGCGGACGAAATGGGTGCCGCTCTCAAGCGTGCTTCGTTCTCGCCCAACATAAAGGAGCGGCGCGACTATTCTTGTGCACTCTTCAACCCGGCTGGAGAGGCGGTTTCACTGGGCGACCATATGCCGGTCCACCTGGGTGCCATGCCGATGAGTGTCACAGCGGCGCTCGAAGAAGTGGGAGTGATTGATCCAGGCGATGTGGTATGTCTTAATGATCCATTCTGCGGGGGAACGCACCTCCCAGACATCACTCTTATCTCGGCAGTACACAATCCGACTGGAACTCTATTGGGTTATGTAGCCTCTAGGGCGCATCACTCAGACGTCGGAGGATCCACCCCGGGTTCAATGCCACTAGCGCGGGAAATCTTCGAAGAAGGTCTGCGCATACCGCCAATCAGACTCTACAAGGGGGGCACTCTTAATCAAGAAGTATGGGCACTCCTGCTTGCGAATGTCCGAACCCCTGTCGAGCGCGCAGGAGACCTCGATGCCCAGATTGCAGCACTCCACACGGGATCGACTCGACTTCTGGAGATCGGTGAGCGACGCGGGGTCATCCGAACGCTCTCTGCCATGGACGAACTGATCACTTATGCCGATCGACTCTTGGCCACCGGTCTCAAAGAAATTCCGGACGGCACATACAAAGGAGCAGACGTAATCGAAGATGATGGCTTTGGATCCGGCCCAGTGCAGATACTCGTCCGTATAGATGTTAGAGGATCTCTGCTTGAAATCGACTTCTCAGGCACCTCCCACCAAGTCCCGGGAGGCGTAAACGCTGTGGAGGCCATCACATCTTCCGCTACGCGCTACGTAGTCCGTTGCGTAGTAGAAGCACTACTAGGAGAGTCGCTACCCGCAGGTGGCGGCTCCATGTCCTCCGTAATGCTCCACCTACCTGAACGCAGCGTAGTCAACGCCGCCGCTCCCGCGTCTGTAGCCGCAGGAAACGTTGAGACCAGTCAACGCATCACCGACGTACTATTCCGGGCTTTCGGAGAAGCTCTTCCCGATCTAATACCGGCACTCTCCCAGGGCACAATGAACAACACAACGATCGGCGGTACGGATCCAAGAACAGGTGAGACGTTCGCGTATTATGAAACGATCGGTGGTGGGATGGGAGCAGGCCCTAAGGGTGACGGTCTAAGTGGTGTACACGTACACATGTCTAACTCGCTTAATACTCCTATTGAGGCGCTTGAGCACGCATACCCCTTTCGGATAACCCAATATGGTATCCGTCGAGAATCTGGAGGCAGAGGGAAACACAGGGGCGGTGACGGCCTCCGTCGCGATCTCCAGGTGATCGGTCCATGTAGGGTATCGCTCCTAAGCGAACGGAGGGAGCATGGGCCCGCCGGTGCCCAGGGTGGTGCAAGCGGTACACCAGGCTCAAACATACTCATCCGCGACGGAGAAGAACGCGTGCTTCGAGGAAAAGACACCTTTTGGATTGAAGCCGGAGACATTTTGAGTATTCGCTCACCCGGAGGCGGGGGCTGGGGCCACACCGAGGACTAAGAAAAAAGGGATCTTATGCAGCTTCGATTTTCGGCCGTCTGCGAGGACGCTCAACCAAGAACCGATGGACGCTTGGACGTCCACGGAATATTTCACTCTCTACCCGCACCTGGATTCCCAGCACTACAAGACCACATGGTTCTTGTGATCGTAATCGAATGGGATCGTGAGGATCACGGCCGTTATCGTTTTCAAGTTACTCTAGACCACGAGACAGAACCGTTTTCTGAACGGGTCCTAGACGTCGAAACAGAAGTGCGGCAGCCAACCGCATTTGAAGCGGGCGCAAAGACGCCGGTCATAGTCCCGATGCACGAGGTCCTGTTCCCTCACTCAGGGCAGTACACGTTCCGGATTAAAGCTAAAGGCAAGACAATCGATGGCCCGGGTGTATACCTAGTCGAAGTCCCAGAAGCCCAGACCGAAACCTGACGGGGACTTCTATGGCGACTAGCCTCGTTCCAAAAGGCTATATCCGTTGTCAGCACACTCATGGTGAGTTCGTCTCATGGGAAGGAGCCGCGGATCATATCGCTTCAATTCTAGAGAAGACAACACTCTACGACTGGGCGAATTCCCAAGACGATCGTGTCACTCTCTCGGGCCGAGGCTTCGTCCATTCCGTCCGATCTCCTCTACCAGGTCCGGAAGCGAGGTCCCGCTGGGCGATCCGCCATTACCTTCGAGGGGGTCGAGTAACAAAGCATCTCAGGGACCTATATATAAAAATTGGGAAACCGAGACCCTTTCGGGAGATCACAGCAATCGAAACGGCCCGCGCCCGGGGCATTCGAACCCCAGCAGCCGTCTGTGGGGCGACCTACTCATTCGGTGCTTTTTATCGATGCGATCTCATCACCGAAACGATACCCGGTGTCCGTAGGCTGGCCGACCTTCTTCTCGAACAAAACGATCTAATCCAATCAAGAAACAGTCTGGCCCGAGCCGGCAATCTAATCCGATCACTCGACGACGCGGGCGTCTATCACGTGGATCTGAACGCAAACAATATCCTTCTGCCGCAAAAGCTGGGTGAATCTGCGTGGGTTGTGGACTTCGACCGTGCACGGGTGACCGCACCAGGGTCGACAAGCTTCGCCAACAGGATGAAGCACCGCCTAGTAAGGTCAGTCCTGAAGATCAGAGCTCCTATAGGCAGAGAGTACGGAAAGATCGAAGTCTTGAAAGCCCTTTCCGTGAAAAATGGGCACAAATGAGCGTTATCTCAGGGAGTACTGACGGAGAGCAGGTGATCAAGGGACATATCGTTTCAGGAATGGGTTGGCAGGGCTCACCACCTAAAGAAA
>CEUL01054231.1_pt1 | contig 10177 bp, 9 predicted proteins | sample 427021 | NCBI WGS metagenome assembly CEUL01 (sample SAMEA2622800, study PRJEB7988) | marine metagenome | isolation source: saline water (ENVO:00002010), including | reverse complement strand
AAAAAATCATTAATGAATATGGAGCTGACTCCGCAAGGTGGTTTGTACTTTCAGACAGCCCACCTGAAAGGGATATCAATTGGTCTGAGGCTGGAATACAAGGCTCTTGGAGATTTTGTCAAAAAATTTGGTCATTAGTTCAAAATAATATTGAAGTTTTTAAAAATAATTCGAATGAAAAATATCTAGATTTTTCTGATAATGGTCTTGCACTACAAAGAGAAATTCACAGTGGTCTTTTGCAAGTTACTAATAGCATAGAAAAATTTCAAATGAATGTAAGCGTTGCAAAAATATATGAAATGGTAAACCATTTAAGTAAATTTATTTCTAAGGAACCAGCAGATCAATCCATAATAAAAGAATCTTTAGAGATTCTAATTAGAATAATAGAGCCGATGACTCCTCACTTAGCTGAGGAATGCTGGTCCATAATAGGGAAAAAAAGTGATTTAACATCTGAACCCTGGCCCCAAGTAAAACAGGATTTATTGGTAAAAGAAAATACAATTATAATTATTCAAATAAACGGAAAAAAAAGAGGAGAAATAACAATTGAGGTTGATTGCGATGAAGATCGGGTTATGGAGGAATCGGTAAAAATTAAAAATATTGCTGATTTTTTAAAAGATAAAAAAATAATTAAGAAAATATTTGTTCCAAATAAAATATTAAATTTAGTGGTTTAAATTTTATGAATAGACATCAAAGAAGAAAGCAAAAAAAAGAACAAAAAGTTCACCAACCATATCAACAAGAATTAATAAATATCATTAAAATTCATTCAAGTAAAAAGTTTGATCTTGCTGAAAAAGAGTATCATAAATTACTTCAAAAAATTCCAAATGATTACGAAACGGTAAGACATTTAGGAATATTATATTTTGATACCAAAAGGATGGAGCAAGCATACAATTGTTTTCAACAAGCAATAAAAATTGATCCTGCAAGATGCGAGGCATATAATAATCTAGGTTTTATCCATTTAAAAAATGATAATCTTGAACTAGCGGAAAAATGTTTAAAAAAATCTTATGAGATAAATCAAAAATATATACCTACTTTAAATAACTTAGTCGGCCTATATATAAATAACCAAGATCCTGAAACAGCCTTAAAGTTCTCAAAAAAAGTAATGAGTTTAGATACAAAAAACCCAATTTCCAATAGTCAGTATGCTAAAGCGTTGATTGTCAGTGGCCATTTAAATGAAGCAATTAAAATTTTGGAAGAACTTTATAAAAAATTTCCTGAGGCCCCATTCCGTATGAACCTGGCATCTGCATATAGAGAGAATGGTGATCTCGAAAAATCTGATCTAATTGTTAAAGAGGAATTTCAAAAAAATTTTAAAAACTTAGATTTTTTCACTCTTTACGCCATAAATAAATCCAGCAGCCTTAGCAGTGAACAAATTAAATATTATGAAGAGATGGTTAGTCATGATGCAAAGGGCGACAGATTAGTAATAAAAGATCAGATCAAACTGTGTGAAACATTTTATCTGTATTACAAAAACAAGAAGGAGTTAAAAAAATCTTCAAAGTATTTATTAAAAATGAATCAGTTACAATTCAGCCTTAAAAAATTTGATCTTCAATTAGAAGAAAAATTCTTTGAAAAAATGCAAAGTGTTTTTTCAAAAAAATTCGATTTCAACCTCAATAAGACTGAAAATATTATACCTATCTTTATTTGTGGCATGCCTCGCTCTGGAACGACTTTGTGTGAACAAATACTATCATCACATTCAGATGTAACTGGAGCTGGAGAATTAAATTTTTTACCTACACTTTCAGGTATTGGTACTTCAGCACAAGTTACAAAAGAAACTTTAGATAAATTTTCACAAAATGTTTTGAACAAGGATTTTTTACTCAATTTAAGAAAAGGGTATATGAGTAAACTGATTGACCGCAGAGAAAACAAAAATAAATACATATGTGATAAGATGCCTCACAATTTTGTATTTATTGGTTTAATTAGAACAATATTTCCCGAATCAAAAATTATTTATTGTAAAAGAGATCCTATGGATAACTGTTTTTCACTTTATGCCCATAAATTTCTCGAGCTGTCCCACCAATACTCTTACGATCAAAAAACTCTTGCCCAATACTATAAATTACATACTAACCTTATGGATTTTTGGATAAAAAAGTTCAAAAATGATATTTTTATTTTGGATAATGAGGAACTAGTTAATAACCAGGAAAAGATTTCAAGAGAAATACTGAACTTTTGCAACCTTGAGTGGGAAGATCAATGTCTAAAATTTTATGAAACTAAAAGACAGGTCAGAACTGCAAGTATTGACCAAGTTAGAAAACCCCTAAATAATAAATCAATAGGGGCGTGGAAAGATTATGAATCTTCACTCTCTGAACTTATGACTGAATTAAAATAAAAATATAAAATGCTCAAACCAATAAAAATATATATCTTATTCTTGCTTGTATTAACTCTAAGCAGTTGTGGGTTTAAGCCTATTTATAAAACAACAGAAAATGGTGTTAATGTTGGAACTTATAATATTGAATTTCAGAATAATCCTACCTATTTAATTAAAAGTAAAATTCTAGAGGTTTATAATTCTTCATCTGCTCTGAACTTGTATACTATTCATTTAAGCGCAAACCAAGGTAGCACCCCACTTATTACGAACACAGATGGAACTGTTAGCAAGTACAAAATTGAAGTTGTCATTTCTTTCTATGTTACTAAATCAGATTCTACAAATAAGATATATGAAGACATTTCTAGAGGTTTTGCAGAATATCTTGTTCAAACATCTGAAATTGCAACTGATGAAAAGCGTAAACAAGCAATTGAAATTGCAGCTCAAGAAGCAGTTCAAATGATGTCAATAAAAATTCAAAGTAATATTGTGTATTCTCAATGATTTTAAAAGAACAGAGCATCAAGAGCATCTTCAATAATCATAACAAAAACTTAATATTTCTTGTATACGGCCCCAATGAAGGATTGGTTAGAAATATAGTCCAATCTCTATCTTCAATTTTTAAAAACAATGAGCAAACTGATGAGGTAGTTTTATCTGCAAAAAATCTTGATGAAGAACCAAGCCAAATTATTAATGAAATTCAAACTTTTTCTATGTTTAGTTCTAAAAAAATTATCTGTGTTGACGCGATTAAGGACAAGCATTCAAGTATAATAGAAGATATCAAAAATGTTGAATTTAATAACGCCATTTTAATTCTTAAATCTGATAACCTGACAAAATCATCAAAACTCAGAAAATTGTTTGATTCTTCAAAAAATATTTTTTCCATTCCTTGCTACGAAGATGACACAAGATCAATTATGAACCTTGTTCAAAATTTTATACAAAATTCTAATCTTAAATTAGATCGTGAAATTAAGAATTATTTAGTTCAATTTTTAAGTAACGATAGGTCTTTAAATCAAAATGAGTTAGAAAAAATTTATCTCTACCAAAAAGATAGAAAAGAAGAGCTGTCACTTGAAGAAGTAAAGTTAATTTTAAATGATTCCACTTCTACAAGTTTAAACAAAGTTAATGAATCTATAATGTATGGAAAAACTAAAGCTGCATCTAAGATCATTAATAAAGTTTTTTCTGAGGGAATCAATTCAATTGCTATCATTCGCTCATTAATCAATTACATGTTAAGGATCCAACAGACCAAAATTGAAATTAAAAAACAAAAAAGTTTTGAGGAAGCGATTAAGGTACTTAAGCCGCCTTTGTTTTGGAAAGATAAAGATAATTTTCAAAATCACTGCAAGGCTTGGCCATTACAAGATATTGAAAAAAATTTAAATCTTTTATTAAACGCTGAATATGAATGTAAATCAGAAAGCCTTCTAAGCCCAATAATTTGTGAAAAGTACGTCTTAAATATTGCTAATCAGGGGAAAAAATATTTCCAGGCTTAACTTCTTAACTTCTTAGTAACAAGCTCTAACTGATCTAAGGATTTATATGTGACTTTCAGCGAGCCTCCCTGTTCACCTCTATGAGAAATTGTAACATCAAGGCCTAATATATCTGATAACTTCTTTTCTAAATCAATTGTATCAGGATCTTTTAATTTAACTTTTTTTGGTCCTTCTTTTTTCTCTTTTACTAATGCTTCTGTAGCTCTGACAGAAAGGTTTTCATTAATAATTTTTTCTGCAAGCTGTTCTGGGAAGGCGCTATTCATAATGGCCCTCGCATGGCCAGAAGAAATACTGCCTTGTGATATCATATCTTGAATTGACTGGGGTAAGCTTAAAAGCCTGATAATATTTGCAATATGGCTTCTGCTTTTTCCAACCACTTCTGACAGTTGTTCCTGAGTGTGATTATAGCTTTCCATTAGTTTCTTATATCCTGCAGCCTCTTCAATAGGAGATAGGTCAGATCGTTGAACATTTTCTATAATTGCAATCTCTAATGACTCAGTATCATTTAAATTTCTAATAACTGCTGGAATTTTGTGTAATTGTGCGACTTGTGCAGCGCGCCATCTTCTTTCACCAGCAATAATTTCATACTCCCCTTCACTAGAATGGGAAGGCCTAACAAGAATTGGTTGAACCAGTCCTTTTGATTTAATTGATTCAGCAAGCTCATTAATACTGTTTTTATCAAAAACTCTTCTCGGCTGAAGAGGGCTGGGTCTAAGTTTAGCTATTGAGATTGTGGTCTCACTCGAGCTTGTTGGGGTTGTACTTTGTTGAGTATCAGCATCACCCATTAAAGAAGAAAGACCTCTACCTAAACCTTTTTTATTTGTATTCAATGCCATTATGCAGCCTTTTGTTTATTGTTCTGTTTAATAATTTCGTTTGCCAACCTTATATAGGCCTGGCTTCCAGATGCACGGTGATCATAAATTAATGCTGGCATTCCAAATGATGGTGCTTCAGAAACTCTTACATTGCGTGGAATGATTGTTTCATAGACTTGTTCTTTTAGGTGAGTCTTAACATCATCTGCAACCTGCGAAGAAAGTTTGTTACGTCCATCAAACATTGTCAAAACAATTCCATCAATGTGCAGGTTTGGATTTAAATTATTTTTTACTCGATCTATTGTTTTGATTAATTGACTAAGTCCTTCCAATGCAAAAAATTCACATTGCAGTGGAACTATAATTGAATCTGCTACAGTCATTGCCATCACAGTTAATAAACTTAATGAGGGTGGACAATCTATAAATACAAAATCGTATTCATCTAAAGCCTGCGTTGAAGTAAATATGTTTTTAAGAACATACGCACGGTCTGCTTCATTTGCCAACTCAGGCTCAATTCCTGAAAGATCAACTGTTGATGGAATAATTGATAGATTTGAAATATTAGTTTTGTGTACTGCTTGATGAATTTCTGTTTGATTAGATAAAACATCGTAGATTGTTGTTTCTCTTTCATTGTAATTAATGCCTAGTCCAGTGCTTGCATTGCCTTGAGGATCAAGATCAATAATCAATACGTTTTGACCTATTGCTGCCAAAGCAGTTGATAGATTAATTGCAGTCGTTGTTTTACCAACACCGCCTTTTTGATTCGAAATAGCAATAATTTTCATAATTAGTACTAACTATTTGATTTTATTAAGTTTTTTATCTCAACAATAAATGATCCTTTTTCTATCTTATTTTCGTGTAAATAATATTTAAAATCCCAATATTTAGTAGCATCATCAATTTCTTTATCAATATGTATACCTTTATGGAGTAAGAAAATAGTATTTTCTTTTTTAATATTGTAACTCATTGAAAAAAAAGAATTTAATTGAGCAACTGCTCTTCCAATTACATAGTCAAATTTCTTGTTTCTAATATTTTCAACTCTATTGGGAATCACTTCAACATTATTTAAGTTCAGCTTTTCCCTACATTTTAGCAAAAAATCAATTTTTTTCTGTTTGCTTTCACACAAATAAATTTGATTATCGCTATTTTTCAGACAAAGTGAAATTGGAATTCCTGGTAAACCTGCTCCAGTTCCAACATCAATTATTTGTCTGTTTTTCAAAGAAATATGGTCTAAAATTCTTAGTGAATCATGAAAATGCCTTATCCATAAAACTTCCTTATCTCTTTTAGAAACTAAGTTGCTTTTTTCATCAATAATGAGTTGTCTGTAGATTTTTAATTGTTCGATTGTTTCACGTGAAACATTAGGATTCATTTTTATAAACGAATCGCTACTATCTTCCATAGAAGATATATTATGCGAATTTCTTTGATTTTTCTCTATTTTTTATGAAAGCAAGTAAGAAACTCAATGAAGCTGGGGTAACTCCATCAATTCGAGATGCCTGAGATATCGTCTTAGGTCTAATTTTTGATAATTTTTCCCTAATTTCCTTAGATAAACTAGGCATTTCATTGTAATCAATATCTTCAGGAATCTTAATTTTTTCATCCTTTTTAAGAGACAAAATCTCAGAATCTTGTTTTTTTAGGTAACCTTTATAGTGTGCTTCTATAGATATTTGTTCCTTAACTTCAGAACTATAGGAATCAAGAGATTCTAGATTAAAAATCTTCTTAACAATTTCAAAATTAATATCAGGATAAGACAAGAGGTCAAATGCTGATCTTTTTTTTCCATCTTGATTTATTTTATAACCTATTTTTTCTATATGATTAGGCGTAACATATTGATTTTTAAGGATATTATTGAGTTCATTTATTTTTACTAATTTAGCATTAAAATGATTTCTTCGATCTACTGATACTAAGTTTAATTTTTCAGCCTCTGGGGTGAGTCTGAGATCTGCATTATCTGCCCTTAGTTTTAGTCTGTATTCTGCTCTAGAAGTAAACATACGATATGGCTCAGTAACACCTTTAAGAGTTAAGTCATCAATCATCACACCAATGTAAGAATTGTTGCGCTCAAATAAGTATTCCTTGTTTGATAATGAAAGTGCAGCATTGAGTCCTGCGACCAATCCTTGAGCCGCAGCCTCTTCGTAACCTGTGGTTCCATTAATCTGTCCAGCTAAGTACAGTCCCTTAATTCGTTTGGTCTCAAGCGTTTGAAAAAGTTCTTGAGGATCAATAAAGTCATACTCGATTGCATACCCATGACGAATGATTTTAATTTTTTCTAATCCTTCAATCTCTTTTATAAAAGATTCCTGAACATCTGCAGGTAAAGAAGTTGAAATACCATTTGGATAAATTAATTCACTGTCCAGTCCTTCAGGCTCTAAAAAAATTTGATGTCTCGTTTTGTCATTGAACTTTACAATCTTGTCTTCAACAGAAGGACAATAGCGAGGACCAGTACCTTCTATCTGACCAGAGTAAATAGCTGATTTCATTAGGTTTTTTTGGATAATTTCATGAACTTTAGGATTAGTAAAAGCAACATGACATGCAACTTGATCGTTATAAGTTTTCTTTGTTAAAAAAGAAAAGTAAGAATGTTTTTCATCAGCCTCTTGTTGTTCGAGCACATTAAAGTTGATTGAGTTTTTATCTAGTCTTGCCGGCGTTCCTGTTTTTAGTCGGCCAATATTAAATCCAGTATCATAAAGTGACTTGGCTAAACCTATCGAAGGCTCGTCACCATGTCTCCCTGCAGGAATAGTTTTTTCACCTAAATGAATCAATCCATTTAAGAATGTTCCTGTAGTAATAATAACTTTCTTAGTAGCAATTTTTTTTCCACTCGAACAAATAATCCCTGCAATCGAATCTTTATCTTCAAAAACTAGATCCTCAACAGGGTCAAATAAGCATGAGAGATTGGGGGTACTTTGGATCTCCTTTTGCATATGTTGTTTATATAGCTTCCTATCAGATTGGGCTCTTGGGCCCCTTACTGCTGGCCCCTTAGTACGGTTTAGGAGCCTATACTGAATGCTCGAAAGATCAGCAATTCTGCCCATAATTCCGTCTAGAGCATCGATTTCCCTCACTAAATGGCCTTTTCCAAGTCCTCCGATTGCTGGATTACATGACATTTCGCCAATAGTTTCAAATTTATGGCTAATAAGCAGGGTATTTGCACCCATGCGCGCTGCCGTGGTAGCAGCCTCACACCCAGCATGGCCACCTCCAACAACTACTATGTCATAATCATCTTGGGACATAGCTAAGTTAATTAAATCAACTTAAACGAAATGCAATAAAATAATTCTTCGTGTATTTTTATTTACCGATACAAAAATCTCTAAAAATAACTTCTAAGTATTCTTCAACATCGACTGCTCCCGTAAGGCGACCTATTTCATTAATAGCAAGACGCAGCTCTTCGACAATTAATTCTGTTTGTGATATTAAATTGACGTTCTTAGCATTTAATAAACTTTGAACTGTTTTCTGAACACCTAAAATATATCGAGTTTTAGTTGGAACGGTAGCAGATTGTTGTAAAAAGTTTTCCTTAACTTTCGATGAGATCGCTTCAAGTAAATCATCTATACCCTCTCCTGATTTTGCAGAAATATTAATGGCTGATTTAAATTTAAATTTTTCTTGGTTAACCTGATCACATTTATTGAGAACGATTAGGTGTTCTTCTTTAAATTCTAGCTTAGTAGGATTATCAAATATTTCGATAATAAGATTGCTTTCAGAAATTTTCTTATGGGTCACTTCAATACCTTTTTGCTCAATCGAATCTGTTGTTTCTCTTAAACCTGCAGTATCAGTAAATATCACTGGGTAACCAGAAACATTTAATCTGACTTCAATCGCATCCCTTGTAGTTCCCGCTTCATCGGAGACAATAGCCACATCTCTTTCTGCTAAAGTGTTCAAAAGACTAGATTTTCCAACATTTGGAGCTCCAATAATTGCTACTCTAAATCCATCACGTAAAATTTCGCCTTGATGGCGCTCATTCAGATGCTGGTTCATTTCTTGGAGAAGATTATCAATTTTAAGGTTTGTGTTTTTCAAAATATCCTCTGGAATGTCTTCTTCAGAAAAATCAATTTCTGCTTCCAGATATGCAACAAGTTCGATTAGGGCCTTGCGCCAAGACATGTAAAGCTTATTAAGGCTTCCTCCCATATGGTTCAATGCTTGGCTATGCTGAGCTTCGGTTTGGGCATTAATCAGATCGCCCATAGCTTCTATTGCAGTTAGGTCCATTTTATTATTAATAAATGATCTTTTTGAAAACTCTCCAGGTTCAGCAAGTTTCAATTGATCAATTGAGCCCAGGGCTTTCAAAGCTAGATTAACCGTAGAAATTCCTCCATGAATATGGATTTCTACGACGTCTTCGCCAGTAAAACTATTTGGCCTTGCAAAAAAAACTGCAAGCCCTTTATCTATCAGTTCGCTAGTATTGGGGTCATAAAAATTTGTTCTTGTCATCACGTTAGGTTCAAAGTGACTTTTTCTAGAAAGTGTTTTTAATGCGGTTAAAGCTAAATGACCTGAGACGCGTATAACGGCCAATCCAGCTATTCCATTAGCAGTTGATAAAGCAAAGATGGTCATAATTTTTTAGATTTTTAATCCCATTTTGTAACAAAATCATTGATGTCTATTTCAGGAATTTTTTTTGGTTCACCTTCAGGAGTACCTACATACAAATATCCTAGCACTTTTTGTTGTTTTTCAAGGCCAAGATATTGTCCAATTTTTTCATTTAAAGCTAGAGCACCGGTTCTCCACATGCCTGCAAAATTAATTGCATTTAATGCTAAAAGTATATTTTGAGCTGCAGCAGCTGTTGAAAGCATTTGTTCTATCTCAGGAACTTTAGGATGATCAGTAATGTTAGATATAATAATAATGATCATAGGGGCTCTAAATGGAGCTAGTTTGTATTTTTGTAGTTTTTGCTCATCAATATCTTCTATATTTTCAGAGGCATATTGCTCAAAGATATCTGATAGTTTGCTTATACTGTCACCTGTCACTTGAATAAATCTGGAGGGTCTCAACCACGCATGATCTGGGGCTCTAAATGCAGCCTTATAGACAAGATCCATCTGCTTATTTGAAGGAAAAGGGGTGGTTAAAACTCGAGGAGAGTTTCTTAAAATTATATTTTCTAAAGCGTCCATATGCTGTAACTTTAGATTATACATGAGTAGTTACGTTTTTAAATCAATCATTGGCAATGTCGAAGTTATTGCATTTAATAAAAAAATATCTAGCGTTAAATTAACACGCAAAAAAACTACTCGAACAAAAGATAAATTACTGCTAAGAACTGCCTTTCA
>CEUL01106378.1_pt1 | contig 10181 bp, 9 predicted proteins | sample 427021 | NCBI WGS metagenome assembly CEUL01 (sample SAMEA2622800, study PRJEB7988) | marine metagenome | isolation source: saline water (ENVO:00002010), including | reverse complement strand
TTTAAGATACAATTTAGACCTGATCCCACATTATTATTATCTGAATTTGAACCAATAAATAAAAATTTACCTTTTGCAGTTAGGTTATCAGGAAAATTTAATTCTGCTTATATTGAGAATGCACCAGTTAATGAAGATACTAGTCCCATTCCTCTTCATAAGGATCATTTAACATCTACATCTAATGGAAATATAATTATATTTGCAGATACTGATATACTTGCAAATAATACTTGGACACAGAAACAAGATAATTTTGGTAAAGAAACATTCAATCCTATTGCAGATAATGGTTCTTTAGTTATTAATGCCGTGGAATCTTTAGCGGGTGGGGGAGAACTAATAAGTTTAAGAACAAGAGGCACTGCAGTAAGACCCTTTATTATAGTAGAAGAACTTCAAAAAGAAGCAGAAACAAAATATCGAGAGACAGAACAATCTCTACAAGAAGACCTTAGAGTAACAGAAGAAAAATTAAGAGATTTACAAAGGGGTGCTTCGATTGCAACCCAAGATGGAGCACCAATTCTTTCTAAAGAGCAAGCGGATACATTACAAGAATTTAAGGATCAAATTGTAACAATTAGAAAAAAACTCAGAGATGTAAGAAGAGATTTAAGAGTAGAAATTGAAGAATTAGGACTAAAATTAAAAATATATAATATATGGGTAATGCCTATACTAGTATCTATATCCGCAATTTTTGTTTTTATTAATAGACGCAGAAGAAGAGTTAAACATTTAGCAACAATGAGAGAAAGTAATTAAGGTTTATTATGAAACAATCTACAGCATATTCAGTAATAATATTGTCAATTTTAATTCTTATTATAACTGTTTTCATTAGTTTGTATCGTGATGCAGAAAATAGAAGATATGAGGGTGAAAGATTTTTATTTCCAGATTTAAGTGTTGCAACAAATGAAAATAGCTTAAAAATTTTAAATCAAATTGCAGAAATTAATGTGGCCAATAATCAAGAAAATTTTTCAATAAAACGAAATGAAGATATTTGGTATCTTCCTAATCTTGCAAATTATCCCGTACCTCTAGATAAAATTAAAAAACTTATAGTTGGTGTAGCACAATTAGAAACTATTGAACCTAAAACTAAAAATCCAAATTTACATGGTACACTTGGATTAAATAATATCGATGCAGAAAATGACTCTGCAAATTTTATATCATTAATAAATGTAGATAATGATAGTGTTGCAAATATATTGGTTGGAAAAGATTCTAAATTTGGTAAAGAAACTAGATATGTAAGAAAACCTAATGAAAATCAAAGCTGGCTTGTATGGAGAAATTTTGACGTACCAAAAAATGAAATTGATTGGTTAGATGAGTCCTTATTCAAAATAGAAAGATGGAGAACGGCAGATATTGAGATAATCCATCCTAGAGATGAAAAAGTTTTGATTCAAAGAGATAGTTATGCTGAGCAATATTTTAAAATACAGAATTTAAATGAAGATACATTGCCTATGAATCCATATGTAGGAAATCAAATAGGAAGTGTATTAGAGCAATTAGGATTAGTAGATATAAAATATAGATCTGATATTACATTTAGTGATCAAGCAGTAAGAGTTACTTATACTACATTTGATGGATTAAAAATATCTATTGTTACAGAACTAATTGATGGTTTTAACTGGGCAACATTTGATATTACTTATGATGATAGTTTAAGAAGAGAATTACCTAAAGATGGCCCTATAAATGTTGGGTTGCCAGATATGCTAAGTATAGATGAAGTAAAAGAAGATGCTTTAAAATTAAATATGAAGCTAGATAAATGGGCATTTTCATTAAAAAATATAGTACATCAAAGATTCAATACTAAACTTAAGGATATAACTAAGAAAAAAGATATAGATAATAAGGAATAAATTATTTTCCACTAAATGTAATTAAACTAAATATTTTATTACCTTTATCAATAAGTTTCTTCTCACCATTTAATTCTGGTAGGTTAATTAAAAAGCAATATTCATATACCTTACCTTTAAGTTTTTTAATTAAATTACCTGCAGCTATAGCAGTTCCTCCTGTTGCGATTAAATCATCTATGACTATAACTTTATCACCTGGATTAATGCTAGAAATATCAATTTCTAAAGCGTCCTTACCATATTCTAAATCATACTCTTCTGAAATTACTTTGCACGGTAATTTACCTTTCTTTCTTAATGGAACAAATGAAATATTTAATTTTTCTGCTAATAATGCACCAAATATAAATCCTCTTGCCTCAATTCCAGCAACTGCATTTATATTTTTATCTTTGTATCTATCATAAAATTTATTTGCTATATATTTTAATGCTTCTCCATTATAGAGTAGTGTTGTAATATCTCTAAATATTATACCTTGCTTAGGATAATCAGGAATAGTTCGTATGAGGCTTTTTAAATTCATTTTATATCCAATATTTTTTTTATATTCTTTTTCCTCTATGGGCGAAGAAAATATATTAGAAAATAATAATATAGTGCAAGAACAAAATGATTTAATTGGTTCTAATGAATATTATATAACAAAGCATGAAGATACATTAATAGATATTGCTAGAAAATATGGCATATCCTTTGCCGATATTTTATCGATAAATGGAGACTTAGACCCCTGGATACCTGGTAAAGACATAAATTTAATAATTCCTAAAGAGCATATTTTACCTTTTGGAAAAAGAGAAGGTATAATTATAAATATTGGTGATTTGAGACTTTACTTATTTATAAATAATACTGTTTTATCTTATCCAATTGGTATTGGAAGAAGTGGATGGGAGACTCCTTTAGGTAGAGCAATAATAATAGATAAAAAAATCGATCCTATTTGGATACCTCCTGAGTCAATTAGAGAAGAGGATCCCGATTTACCAAAAGTGGTCGCAGCGGGCCCAAATAACCCACTAGGATCAAGGGCAATATATTTGTCAATTCCAGCATATTTACTTCATGGCACAAACAAACCTTACGGCGTAGGAATGAAAGTTTCACATGGCTGTATTAGATTATATCCCGAACATGTAGAAGAGCTATTTGATCTAGTTAACAAAGGAACTAAAGTAAATATAATAGATCAACCTGTTAAAGCAGGATGGAAGAATGGTGAGTTATACATAGAAGTTCATAAATTACCAAAATATGTAAGAGAAAATAGTGTAAAATCATCAAATAATGATAAAAATTTATTACCAATTGCGTATGAATCTGTTCAAAAAGCTGCCGGAGTAGATATTTTGAAGGTAAATTGGAATGAAGTAAAACTTGCTGTAAAAGAAGCAACAGGCATACCTCATAAAATTTCAAAATAAAAAGGCTTTTTACATAGAAAAAGCCTTATTTATTTATTAATATTTAAAACAACTTACTTTCTTGATATTGTTTCAAACATTCTATCAATCTTATCATTTAAAGCTCTAAGAGCTGCTTGATTTTGATTAGCCATTTCTACCGCACGATCTGCAACTCTTTTCGCTGTTTGTGCAGCTTGAAATGCCTCATTAGCTTTAATTGCAGCTGCATCAGCAGATGCTTGAGCAGCAGCTATAGCTTCATCTTGTTGTGTTTCTGAATTACCAGTTGCACTAAGTGCTTCTTGAGAAGCCATTTGTGCATTTTGACAACCTGAAAGAGCAATCAAGCTAAAACCAATTAAAGCTATCCATAGTATATTTTTTATATAATTCATATTTTATGCCCCAAATAAAATGTATATATTGTATTTATTACAACATTAATTGTTAAAAAGCAAAAATATTTAACATATATTACTTAATAAGTAGATCTTCCACCTGATAAATCAAATGCTGCCGAGGTGCTATAAGAACACTCCTTAGAGCTTAACCAACAAATCAATGAGGAAACTTCACTAGGTTGGCCCATTCTTCCCATAGGAATTTTTGATATCATATAAGCTTTATGTTCGTCACTTACTTGAGCAAGCATTTCAGTTTCTATAACGGCTGGAGTAATACAATTTACTAAAATACCTGTATTTGCTAGCTCTTTACCTAAAGATCTTGTAAACGTTATTACGCCAGACTTTGAAGCACTATAATGTGCGGCATTTGGATTTCCTTCTTTACCCGCAACAGAAGCTATATTTACTATTCTTCCATAATTATTTTTTATCATATCTGAAACAATTTCTCTACAACATATAAAAGTTCCAGTTAAATTAATATTTATAACTCTTCTCCATTCATCTACTTCAGTATTTTCAACCGTTGCATTATCTCCAGCAACACCTGCACAATTTATTAAAATTTCAGGTGAACCTATTTCATTTCTAACTCTATCTGCTGCCTCTTTTACTGAAAATTCATCTGAAATATCTACGTTTATTGCAATACTATTATCTCCTAATGATTTTTGTATATTGATTAATGCATCCTTATTGTAATCCCATAGAGCAACTTTTGCTCCATTATCAATCATTCTTTTAGCTGTTTCTTTCCCAATTCCGCTTCCTGCTCCTGTAATTATAACAACTTTATTTGTAAATTCTTTACTGTAATTAATCATTTTTCTAACCCCTTATTAATTCATAGCTATAAAATATAGCATGTAGTAGAATAAAGTATGAATAAAAAAAACAAAAAATATAAATACGATATAGCTATTATTCCTGGAGATGGGATTGGAATTGAAGTAATTAAAGCAAGTTTAATTATTATTAAACAAATATTAGATTTAGATAAAATTTATTTAAAAGAAACTTTTTACCCTTGGGGGAGTGAGTACTTTAAAAAACATAACTTGATGATGCCAAGTAATGGAATAAAACAATTAAGAAAGCATGATGCAATATTTTTTGGTTCGGTAGGAGACAAAAGCATACCAGATGACATTACTTTATGGGGTTTAAGATTAGAGATTTGTCAAAAATTAGATCAGTATGCAAATATAAGACCCTCAAAGTTTTTACCTGGTATTAAATCTCCTTTAAAAGATGATATTGCAAAAGATATAGATTGGATAATAGTTAGAGAAAATTCAGAAGGAGAGTATTCTGGTTCTGGAGGTATTGTTCACATTGGTACACCTCTTGAAATAGGAAGTGAATTGGCAATTTTTACTAAAGAGGGATGTAAAAGAATACATAATTACGCATTTAAATTAGCTAGAAAAAGAAAAAAGCATTTAACTCTTATAACTAAGTCTAATGCACAAAAACATGGTATGAAGTTATGGGATGAGTCTTTTTATGAGATGAGTAAGCATTATCCAGATGTAAAAGTAAATAAATTGTTGGTAGATGCAGCAACTGCAATAATGGTTTCTAAACCACAAACACTTGATGTTATAGTGGCTACAAACTTACATGCAGATATTCTATCAGATTTAGCATCAGCATTGACCGGTAGTTTAGGAATAGGAGCAACAGCTAATATAAACACTAATAAAAATATACCGTCTATGTTTGAACCTATACATGGATCCGCTTTTGATATAATTGGAAAAAATGTTGCAAATCCTATTGGGGCTATAATGAGTGGTGCTATGATGTTAGAACATCTTGGGGAGAAAAAATGTGCTAATAGAATATATAATTTAATTAAAATATATGCTAAAGAAGGAGGTCCATTTACTCCTGATTTAGGAGGCAGTGCATCCACTGATAGTATTATAAATACTTTATCTAATATTATTAAAAAAAAATACTAGGATAATTTTTTGAAATTATAAATATTAATGGACATTTGAGACTAAAATGTATTTAATCACGTTTCTTTTTATTTTTAAGGAGAATTAAATTATGAGTATAAAACCATATACTGCAGTAGGGTTAATTCCTACAGTGAGAGGAATAAGGAAGAGAGAAGATATACGTCATAATTTAACACATATCAAACATCTCACTAAAGCGGCTTCATGGTTATCAAGTCTTGACTTGCCTGTAAAATTAGTAGCTGTTCCAGAAGGAGCTATTCAGGGTTTTAATGATGAGGTTTTAGACGCAGATCATTCAGAATTTGCAAATACTTGTTGTATTGATATTCCTGGATGGGAAACTGATGTACTTGGTGGAATAGCAAGGGAATATAATACATATATAATGGCTCAAGCCAAAGCTAAGCATCCTGATTGGCCAGATAGGTTCTTTAATTGTGGATTTATTATAGATCCTGATGGTGAAGTTATCTTAATACATTATAAAGTATCTCCATTATTTCCAGTTGAACATTCAGTCTGTCCTCATGATATATACGATTGGTGGGTAGATAAATATGGAAATAATTTAGATGCATTTTGGCCAGTAGTTGAAACAGATATTGGGCGATTAGGAATAATGATGGCTAACGAGGGTTCTTATCCTGAAAATGCCAGAGCTTTAGCTTTAAATGGTGCAGAAGTTGTTTACAGAGCGTCTTATCCTCATCCTGCAACAGGAAATGATATGTTTGAGATACAAAGTCGTGCGCGTGCACTAGACAATAATATGTACGTTTTAGCTCCAAATATGGGGACTTACTATTTATTTAAAGAAGGAGATACTCCAATTGATACTTTTGGTGGTAGATCCTATTTAATAGATTATAAAGGACGAATAGTAGGAAAACAGGATTACGGTGGGTCGTCAACTTATGTATCTGGTGTAATTGATATAGAAGCTCTAAGACATCATAGAGAAGGGGCTCAATGGGATAATTGGTTAAAAGATGTAAGAACAGAGCTGTACCAATTATTGTATAAAGACCCTATTTATCCTAAAAATTTGTATCTTAAAAATAAACCTATGAAACATAAAGAATACAAGTCAAAAGTTATTGATAAACAGATTAAACTAATGCATGATAGAGATATTTGGGTCAAGTCTAAAAAATAATTATGTATTAAATTTTTGGGGAGAGAATAATGTTTAAAAAAGGTGAACAAGAAGTATTATCTACTTTAGATGAAAGTAATTATAAGAATGAAAGAATTAAAATTGTATTACCTGAAAAAGATATGCCAACCCATTGGTACAATATTTGTTCTGATTTAAAAAATCCATTAGCTCCTCCTTTAAATCCTGGAACTGGAGAACCAATTGGTCCAGAAGATTTAGCTCCTTTATTTCCTATGGAACTAATTATGCAAGAAGTAAGTACAGAAAAAGAAATAGAAATACCGGATCAAGTTAGGGATATTTATAGACAATGGAGACCTAGTCCGTTGTATAGAGCTAGAAAGTTAGAAAAAGCTTTAGATACGCCAGCTAAAATTTATTATAAATATGAAGGAGTAAGCCCATCAGGAAGCCATAAGCCTAATACTGCAGTTCCTCAAGCTTATTATAATAAACAAGAAGGTGTTAAAAAGCTTACAACAGAAACAGGTGCAGGGCAGTGGGGTTCTTCTCTCGCTTTTGCTGGATCTATATTTGGTTTAGAAGTAGATGTTTATATGGTTAAAGTAAGTTATCAACAAAAACCATATAGAAGAGCTTTAATGGAGAGTTTTGGGGCTAGGTGTGTAGCAAGTCCAAGTGACGAAACAGAATCAGGTAGAGCTATACTTAAAGAAACACCTGATAGTACTGGCAGTCTAGGTATTGCAATATCTGAAGCAGTGGAATTAGCTGCACAAAGAGATGATACTAAATATGCACTTGGTAGCGTACTAAATCATGTATTGCTTCACCAAACAATAATAGGACAAGAAGCAATAAAACAATTAGAAATTGCTGGTGATGAACCTGATGTAATAGTTGGTTGTACTGGCGGTGGGTCTAATTTTGCGGGAATTTCTTTTCCTTTTATTGGAAGGAATTTACGAGGAGAGAGCAAAACAAAAATTATTGCCGTAGAACCAGCTAATTGCCCAACATTAACAAAAGGAAAATTTGCTTATGATTTTGGAGATACAGGCCATTTAACTCCATTAGTAAAAATGCACACATTAGGATCTTCTTTTGTTCCTCCAGGGTTTCATGCAGGAGGTTTAAGATATCACGGTATGTCTCCATTAGTTAGTCATTTGGCTGAAGAAGGAGAAATAGAACCTACATCATATAAACAAGTAGAATGTTTTGATGCAGGGGTGCAATTTGCTAAAGCTGAAGGTATATTGCCTGCTCCAGAAGCAAATCATGCAGTTAAAGGCGCTATTGTGGAAGCTTTAAAGGCAAAAGATGAAGGTAAAAGTAAAACAATTTTATTTAATTTATGTGGTCATGGACATTTTGACATGCAAGCATATACCGATTATTTTGCAGGTAATTTAAGTGACCAAGACTATGATGAAAGTGAAGTAGCTATGGCCTTAGCTAATCTTCCGTCAGTATCATCTCAGTAACTATTAATAAACTTTTGTATATTATCTAATACCAACTGTGGGTATTCAATATGAGGACTATGCCCACAGTTTTTTATCTCCAAACGTAATGGATTATATTTAATTTGACGTGAAATTGAATCTAATTGTCTCATAGTTCCATATTTATCATCATAGCCTTGTATTAACATAGTTGGAATATTAATATGTTTAAGATACTTCTCAATATTCCAATTTTTAAATTCTTCTGAAGTCCATGCATCGGACCATCCATTAAATGCTCCATCAACATCTTTATGATGTTTACTGAGTTTCTCTTTTAAAGTACTGTTATTCCACATTTTTTTTGCATCTATAACCCCCTCAATTGATAAATCTTCTACAAAAACGTGAGGAGCTTCTAGTATTATAGCTTCTACTTGAAAACCACTTCCAGCATATATTAATGCGATAGATGCTCCGTCTGAGTGCCCTATTAAGATTGGACTTTTAATACCCAAGTAATCGATAAGATTGGGTAGAACATTTTTAGCTTCATCATGCATATAGTTTACATTTCGTTTCCCTATTAATGGCGATGAATTACCCATGCCTAACCTAGAATATACATATACGTTTCGCTTCAAGGTTAATGAGACTTTTTTTGGCCATGATTTCCATAAAGAAACACTCCCAAGCCCTTCATGTAAAAAAATAATAGGCGTTAATTTATTGCTTTCATCAATTATGCTCTTAACTTCAATTTTATTACCTTCAAACTCAAAATAGTTTATAATTTCTTTAATCATCTTTTCTCAGTTTAAACCTTTGTATTTTACCAGTAGCTGTTTTTGGAAGCTCTTTAATAAATTCGTACCAACGTGGATATTTAAATGGCGTTAATTTTGATTTTACATAGTTAGTAAGTTCTAATTCTAAATCCTTATCTGCTTTGTATCCATTATTTAATACTATGTAAGCTTTAGGCTTTATTAAATCATCTTTGTCTCTATTAGAAACTACTGCGGCTTCTAACACACTGTCATGGCTTTGCAATGCCGCTTCTACCTCAAATGGTGAAACATATTGCCCTGAAACTTTCATCATATCATCAGCTCTACCACAATAAGTATAAATTCCATTTTCATCTTTAATATACTTGTCACCTGTTTTTGTCCATTTTCCTCTGAAAGTTATCTTGCTTTTTTCAGGCTTATTCCAATAAGAAATAGCACTAGAAGGGCCTTTAATTTCCAGTTCTCCAATTTCATTATTTTCCAAAATAGTGTCTCCTGTATCACTTATTAATCTTGCTTCATAACCGGATACAGGCCTTCCTGAAGCTCCAGGAGTTAATTCATCTATTCTATTTGAAATAAAAATATGAAGCATTTCTGTTGAGCCTATTCCATCTAATACATTTGTATTTGTTAAAGATTTCCACTTATCACACAAATGTGCAGGTAAAGCTTCTCCAGCTGAAATAGAAAGTCTCAAAGATTCAAAATTTACTGAATTAGCTCGAGAATTGAGAATTGCTGCATATAACGTAGGAACACCGAAAAACAGTGTGACATTATTATTACTTATAACTGAAGCTACTAGATCTGGAGTTGGTCTACTTGATATTAATATAGAAGTAGCACCTACACTCATTGGAAATGTTAAAGCATTACCAAGACCATAGGCAAAAAACAATTTTGCAGCTGAAAAACATATATCTGAAGAGCTTATATTTAAAACCTCTCTTGCATAAGTGTTTGCCGTAGAAATTATGTTTTTATGAATATGAAGTGTTCCTTTTGGTGAACCCGTAGAACCAGATGAATATAGCCAAAAGCATACATCATTTTCATATGTCGTAGCTGGTTTAATTACTTTATTTTTATTCGTTTTTAATAAATTTTGAATTGATAAATACTTATCATT
>CEUL01143741.1_pt1 | contig 10186 bp, 9 predicted proteins | sample 427021 | NCBI WGS metagenome assembly CEUL01 (sample SAMEA2622800, study PRJEB7988) | marine metagenome | isolation source: saline water (ENVO:00002010), including | reverse complement strand
CCAAACGAATGCCTCCCGATGTTTTAACTGCGGGTCGGCCAAGCACTCAGCGCTGCTTTGCACTTGGTGGGCGGCTACCCCTGCTTCCACCAAGAGGCTCATAACCTCACCTGCTGACTTACTCGAGGTCCACTCCGTTACAGCCTGATCTACAAGGATTTGGTTGTCTCTTCGCCCGTTTACAGAAGCCAATTCCGTATTGCTTTCAAGGTCGGCTCTTTCCATCACCCGACACAAACGTGTCCAGTGAGCATCGCTTTCGACTGCTATAGCTACCCATTCATCGTCTCCCAGACACGGGAAGCCTCCATGGGGACTCATGTCCGGATCATCATTACCCATCGCTGCTGCGACCCGACCCGTAGCAGATGCCTCAATGAGTGCTGGTGCTATGAAATGAAGCGCCGCTTCAGTTTGAGCGAGATCAATGTAATCACCTGACCCCGTTCGCCGTTGCTTATCTAACGCTGCTAACAGTGTCGCCAACATGAAATGGGTCGATGTGTAGTCGGTATAAGCACCGAAGGGACCTGAGGGGGCTCGATCTGGCCATCCAGCCAACCCGTAGAAGCCCGACAGCGCAGCTCCCAAGTTGCCGTATCCAGCGAAGTTCGCCGTTGGTCCGGATTGCCCGGTTAGACAGGTAGACAGCATTATTAGCCTCGGGTTTAGTTCTCGGACCTTGTCCCAGCTCAAACCCCAAGAGTTCATCTTCCCAGGAGAGAAGGAATCGCACAGAACATCGGCCCATCCGATGAGGTCATAGATGACCTCCAACGCTTCGGGCCTGTTCATATTGAGGGCCAGCGAGAGCTTGCCAGCGTTAGCGGTGTCGAAAAGAGCTGACCGCTCAAGACCAGGTTCGTTATCCCATACCGGCAAGAAACCTCGAGCGGCGTCCGGCTTGTGTATCGATTCGATCTTGACCACTGTCGCACCAAGGTCTGCCAAAGCTCGGGTAGTGAAAGGCCCAGCTAAAGACCACATAAAGTCGACCACTTTTATGCCTTCAAGAGGGGCTGAAGGCGCAATGTCGCCGAACTCAGATAAAGGGAGAGTCCTTGCTGCAGCTAAGACTTCTTCAGTGTTTGCCCCCAAACCCGACACCCGACTGGCGGCCTTTAGGGGTGTTTGTTTGGTGAGAGCGAACCTACCAGGCACTTCGATTTCCTCACCTCCTAACTCGATGCGATCAAAATAAGAACGATGGCTGAGTTGGTCGCTTGCTAGAACCTCGCCTACATCGGCGATAGGGGCCATGAGGAGTTTGCGTTCCATTGCCACTTCTAAGAGCTCAGCCTTGGTTTTAGATGAAGTGCATCTTGCTACTGACTCTTTTGCTTCTTCCCATTGCTCGACTTTGACATCCCCTGACTCCAGCATTGTCGCGAAGTTCACCCAGTCCAGATTTGCAATGTCGGGTGCAACAAACCCCTCCTCCAAAACCCAGTCCATTAAGCGCGCCGTGACCGGACCAATAGCATCACCAAACACGTGTGTAATTGAGACGAACCCGTCTTTAGCTGGGTATACAAGCCGTAGATCGATTGGTCCGACCGTGGCACCACCACCGCTTCTTATGGGCGTCGGAAAGTTACATGCTTCGGCTAAGACTCCAGCTTGTGTAGCCATGGGTATGACTTGCTGCGCGGCGACATCAACAACTTGGCCGAGACCGGAGCGTCCACGTTCGAAAAGGGCGGCCACCACTCCGCCCGCTAAAACAGCAGCTCCAAAATGAAAAGCTTGCGGGACAGACACTCGGAGAGGGGAGCGGTCAGCGTCCCCAGTGAAGGCCATGGTGCAAGCTGCAGCCATAAGAGTGAGATCTGTCGCAGGCCAATGGGCTTTGGGTCCAGTGTGTCCGAAGGCTGTAAGTGTCCCCACTACTAGTGCCGGATTGCGGTCCAGCAAACTTTGACTACCGAGCCCTAACTCCTCGAGGGCGCCGGCACCTTGCGATTCAATGAGACAGTCAGCACCTTCGGCTAGGTCGAGTAAAATGCTTCTGCCTTCAGGAGACTGGAGGTCTAAGACAACGGACTTCTTACCGCGGTCATACGCGAGGTGCGTTAAGGAATTACCTGAATCATCAAAAGGACCTATCGCCCGAGTGATAACACCCGCAGGCGGCTCTATCTTTATGACCTCAGCTCCCAACATGGAAAGCATCAACCCAGCTAAATGACCTCTTTGATCTGTTACATCTAAAACCCGGTATGCAGAAAGCATTACTCGGTAACCCCCCCCATTGCTCTTTCACAGTCTGCCCTGTAACGGAGGGATAGGTCCATGCGGGATTAGTCACTGGCGTTGAAAACATTCCGACACATGAACTAGCGCTACTTCCTCACCTCGATTTCCACCGCTAATCAAGGCGTGACCAATCCCGCATGGTGCTAGTTCGATGCTCGAAACACGACCAACCAGAGGAAATAGAGCCTCCGAGTCGTCGAAGAAACGAAACAAAGTCGCGGATTGTCACCCCTTAGCGGCAGCGAAACCCTTTTCTAAATCTTCAATGATGTCTTCAAGGGTTTCAATTCCGACCGATAACCGAACCAAACCGGGTGTGACTCCTGCATCGCTTTGTTCTGATTCTGTCAATTGAGAGTGAGTGGTTGAAGCCGGGTGTATAGCCAAACTACGAACGTCGCCGATGTTTGCGACGTGGCTATGGAGTTCGAGTCCATCAATAAAGTTGCTTCCCGCTTCGGAACCGCCGCGAATTGTGAACGCCGGAACCGAACCGTAGCCACGCCCCCCTCCCAGGTCTTTTAGGCGCTGATGCCAACTGCTTGATTCCAGCCCTGCGTATTGAACATTTTCGACTTGGGGGTGATCTTGTAGGTACTCCGCGACGCCCTGCGCATTAGCGAAATGGCGTTCCATCCTCAAACTGAGAGTCTCGAGCCCTTGAAGAAAATAGAAGGCGTTTTGGGGAGAAACAGCGGCGCCGAGATCACGTAGCAGCTGGACCCGCGCTTTTATGATGTAGGACCCAGCTCCCAACCCTGGCCAATAAGCCAGGCCGTGATAACTCGGGTCCGGGTCAGTGAAGTTTGGAAAGCGGCCGCTAGCACCGAAATCAAAGTTTCCGCCGTCAATAATCACGCCACCCACCGAGTTGCCATGGCCTCCAATAAATTTCGTCATTGAATGGACCACAATGTCGGCTCCGAGTTTCAAAGGATTGAGTAGATAGGGGGTAGCGATGGTGTTGTCGACCACAAGTGGAATTTGTGATTCATGTGCGACTTGGGCCACACCCACAATGTCGAGGCAGTCGTTGCGCGGATTGCCAATTGTCTCTCCGTAGAAGAGTTTCGTATTGGGTTGGATAGCTGCTTCCCAAGCCTCAAGGTCATCGGGGCGGTCTACGAAGGTAGTAGTGATGCCCATTTTAGGAAGCGTGTAATGCAGCAGATTGTAGGTGCCTCCGTAGAGAGACGCGGACGCCACAATGTGATCACCGGCTTCCGCCAAGTTGAATATCGCGAGCGTTTCTGCGGCTTGTCCTGATGCAACAGCTAAGGCACCAGGAATCCCGATAGCGGTATCTGTTCCGCCCTCCAAAGCTTGAAGCCGAGCCTCAAGCACCATTTGGGTTGGATTCATGATCCGGGTATAGATGTTTCCTACTTCGGCAAGGGCGAATAGGTCAGCCGCGTGATCCGTGTCTCTAAATACATACGACGTGGTCTGATAAATCGGTACTGCTCGACTCCCAGTGGCAGGATCAGGATTCTGCCCAGCGTGAATTTGTTTTGTGTCAAATCCCCAAGTCGTGTTCATTGTGGTCTCCTTTTGTGCTGGATTGCCATAGGGCGGACAAAAGGGCTTCCGTTGCCGTGAGAAAACAAAAATGATCTCTCCGGACACTTTGTTGCTTCGGTTCCAAACCTCAGCCATATCCCTACAAAGTAGGAAAGCACCTTGGGTGTCCACCCCAGGTTGCTGGGCGCACAGCAGTGCGCCGCTCTTGATAACGGTCCTATCTCAGCACTTCTGTCCAATCACCGCAAATAGTTTGAACAATTCGTCGCGAATATTGCAGCATTGAGAGTCGATGTCTCTGACACACTGAGGGCATGGCGAGATTTCAGCGGGTGAACGAAACCGATGGGGACGGAACCTCTCGTTTGGTGAGTCTCGAGGTCACAGATGATGCCGTGTATCGAACGTCGAAAGCGCAAATGTGGGAAGGACGCCTTCCTTTAGCCGCCCTGATTAGCACCAACATTTCGCGCGACGGGTCTTCCGACCTAGTGACAGTGGAAACTAAACATGGACAAATTCAATGGGTTCTTAAAAACGGTCAAAGCCTGATCGATGCCATCGAAAGGTCCAGAGGCTGACCCGTTCTGCGAATTTCTAGTCTGACGAACTCTCCGTGGACGTCGACGGTTATTCAGCGCGAGGTGTGTGACAAGGCTTAGTCTTGGGACGGCGAGAGAGGACTCCTCCATGATTACTTCAATGCCCCGAATAGCTATCGCTGTAAGCGATTTCGAACAAGCTATGACAACTTTCAAAAACCAGATGGGTATGCACGTCGTCGATTTTTCTCCTGAAACTGTCCCGTCTCTTGGAGCGCACGTTGGGATGTGTCAACCGGTTGGGGGAAGCAACATTGAGCTCATGGCGCCCTCGAACCCCAACGAACCATTGAGCCAAGCCCTGCAAAAATTCCTTGACCGGCGAGGTGAAGGGATCTACGCAATGATGCTCGAATCCCCTGACCCCAACGCCGAAGCAGAAACACTTCTGAGACGGGGTATCAAAGTACTTCCGCTCATGAGAGGTGCCGGCGGACGCGATATTCATCCCAGCTCCACTCACGGAGTATTGATCAGGATTTATCCCGACGATTCAGTTGCCCAACCAGAAAATCCCTCGAGCGCATCACCCCATTACACGGGAATTCAGAGAGTAGTTGTAGCAACTCGCGACGCAAGCCTTGCAGGTGACGTATACACGCAAGGCTTAGGGCTCGCTTCTGACCCGCCACAAATGGATACCGACAACGGAATTATTAGTTGCATTGTGCGACCACCTAAAGGCGGCCTCATCGAACTTGTTTCGCCAATAGATGTTTCTAAGCAGCCCGCTCAGGAACTCGAATCGTTCCTCGGCAGTAAAGGCGAAGGAATCATGGCGCTACATCTCAGTACCAGTGAGGGTGCACCACAGCGCGACTTCAAAATGTTTGGAACTAGCTTTTCGATCTCGTAATAACCTAAGAAAATTTTCCCCCAACACAATCAGGCAAGGCAAATGCCAAGCCTCCTATCATTAAGAACGTCGCGAAAGTGCAAGGAAATTTAGAAATGACGAACAACATCGAATCGGATTATGAAGTCATCGTCGTGGGCGCCGGCGTCGCTGGCATCTATCAAATCAAAAGACTCACAGACATGGGAATCAAGGCGACGGTATTAGAAGCCGACCCTGATTTAGGAGGGACCTGGTACAACAACCGGTACCCCGGTGCCCGGTTCGATTCGGAAAGCTATACCTATGGTTACTCGTTTTCTCGAGAAGTTCTCGACGAGTGGCATTGGAAAGAAATGTTTTCCGGGCAGCCAGAAAATCTGAAATACCTCAACTTCGTCGCCGACAAATTCGACCTGCGAAAACATATGCAATTTAATTGTCGGGTTGAGTCAGCCATCTTCGACGAAGCAAGCGAGTTGTGGAAGATCCAGGTATCCGATGGACGCGACCTCACGTGCCGCATTCTGGTACTTGCACTCGGTTTGCTCTCCCAACCCACGATGCCCCGTGTTGAAGGCGTGGAAGACTTCAAAGGCCGCTCATGGCATACCTACGGATGGCCGCATGAAGAAGTTGACCTAAGAGATCAGCGAGTCGGCATCATCGGTACCGGAGCAACAGCAATCCAGGTCATCGGTGAAATAGCTGACAAGGTGGGTGACCTGACAGTCTTTCAGCGGCGGCCGAATTGGGTTGCTCCACTCAACAACAGCGAAATCAGTGTTGATCAGATGAACGACATTCGGGATCGTTATGACGAGATCTTCGAGACTTGTGCTCGTACGCCAGGCGGATTTGAACACGAACCGGACCGAAGAGGCTTTTACGAAGTGAGCCAAGAGGAACGGTTCGAACTATGGGATCGTCTTTACGAGGAGCCTGGCTTCAGTATTTGGCTAAAGAACTTCAGAGAGATCTTTACTGACGAAGAAGCCAATGCCGAAATCTCTTCCTACATAGCCGAACGAATACGAAGTCGCGTTGATGACCCAGCTGTCGCGGAGAAACTGATCCCCAAGGATCATGGTTTCGGTGTTCAGCGGGTTCCTATGGAGACTGGCTACCTAGAGGCATATAACCGCGACAATGTGCATCTAGTTGATATCAGCGAGACTCCACTTGAACGAATCACTGAGAAAGGCATCCGCACCACCGAAGAAGAATTCGAATTCGACATAATCATCTATGCCACCGGATTCGATGCGATCACCGGTTCGTTCGACCACATCGATATCCGAGGTCGAGATGGTCTTACTCTGAGAGAGAAATGGTTTGATAACCCCACCACATTCCTCGGAATGATGGTTTCAGGGTTCCCGAACCTGTTGATGCCGTCAGGCCCCCAGAGTGGTTCCGCTTCAACCAACTACCCTCGCGGAATTGAAAATGGAGTCGACTGGTGCACGGAACTACTGGAGTACATGTGGGAAAGAGACCTCACCTATCTCGAAGCAACTGAAGATGCTGAGCAACGTTGGACCGACCACGTCATCAAAATGTATTCGGTGATGCTTATGCGGAAAGCTCAGTCGTGGTTCACCGGCTACAACAGCAACGTTGAAGGTCACGAAGCTGGAAAAGTTCGATACATGGTTTATAACGGAGGGACCCCTAAGTATGTCGCCTCTATTAGCGAGGTTGCATCGAAGGACTACGAAGGAATTAGGTTCTCAGCCGATGCTAAAGATCGCGGTGAACTGTTAGCTGCTGACTGAAACGTTCACTTGGCAACGTGAGAGAATTTGATCGACTAGTAGCTGTCGCGTTCGCCAGCCAGTTCTCTGATATTTCGAACACAGTCAGAGCAGAGATGTCGACGGTCGTACACGCTTTCATTGCGGAGGCGACCAAATCGATCTGCCCACTGTTCGTTCCATAAGACAGCGTCATCTTGCTCATTTTCGGGAAATAACGAAAAGCTAACTGCGCATAATTGACAGACAACGAGACCTAACTGGTGCAATAAGGTCGCACGACTGCTCGATTGAGGACGGTTTAATGGCGCTGGAACTATTCGCCGGCAATCGTTCTCGCTGCCAAGTCGAATTAGTCCTATCTCTAGGTGCAGAGCGGCGTTGATCTGCTCTTCGTCGAAGTCTTCGTCCCCTAGGTAGCAGGCTAAATAGGAACGATCTGCTTGGATCGAATGCGCTTTAGCTTCACCACACGCTGAAATAAATCGTTTAGTGGAGGGTCGAATTATCACTGAGACCACTTCGAAATCTCCACGAAGTTGACCGCCGACGTGACGGATACCTACAGCATCTGGACGGGGATTGGAAACGGATTTTGGGACCTCTGGCGTTAAGAGGCATTTGAGGCCTGAGGAGCTAAACAGCCATGAAGATACGACTTCCTTCAAGTTCTCTTCGGCAATTTTATTAGTCGAAGGCTTAGACATGTTGGCCAATTTTCTCGCTGGGTTGTTTCGATTGAGTCGTCACTGCTGTCGCAACTCTAATGATGTTTTTGAATGCTTAATTGAACCACCAGAGCAGATTGTTACTCCCATACGGTAACTAGTAATAGTTTCTGGCCTCCTGAGGTGTCCTAAAGTCATTTCATGAAGTTCCTCTCTCAGGCGAAGGTAAATAACAAAAAGCTGCAGAGCTTTGTTGATCTGGCGAGTTCTCGCAGAAGCGTCAGAAGCTTTAACCCAGGACAACGAGTTCCTAAAGAAACGTTAGAGAAAATTGCTGATGCAGGTCGGTGGGCGCCTTCGGGAGCGAATTCTCAACCATGGGAAATATGTGTAGTCGAAGACCCTGAACGAGTCCGTGAAGTTGCATCGGTAATGGCCAGCCAAGCTGACCGACTCAACGAACATTGCAAAGGATTTCCACATGTGCATAAGAAACATTGGGTTCACGATTCGATCGCTCTACTCGCTGTGTTCGTAGACCCGCGTTGGGCCGCAACGTATCCGGTCGCTCTCGACTCTGATCTAGACCGAGTTGAATACGAGGAAAACCGTTCGAATATTTTGCTTGTTTCAGTTGGGGCGGCGATTCAGAACTTGCAACTCGCTACTACCGCAGCAGGTTTAACTAGCGCGTGGTTATCTGGAGGAGGCGAACCTCAAACGGCCCGTGACTTACAAGAGCTGCTTGGTTTCCCTGCTACCCACATCCCATACGGCATAGTTCCTGTCGGATGGCCTCGTCGAAAAGCTGAGAGCAGGTGGCGCCGGCCGATCAGTGAGACAGTCCATTGGAATAGGGCAGTGGAAGCGAATTTGCGAAACCAGCACGACATCGACCACTACCTCGCTAAAGAGCGACGACATTCGATCTATAAAGATGCGACAGCCCGCGATCAGCATGTGGAGAGAGCACCTACCGCCGGAGAAATCGACGCAGTTGAAGACGGAAATCTTTAAATATTTGGCCACGCTCAAGGTCGCGTTCTCGCAGGTCCGCCAATGACCCGCAACCACAGTCATCGATCTCAGGATCTCCAAGGTGACGATGAGGGCACCCAAGTTCGTGATCCAAAAACACGACGCATTCGTAGTAGTTGCCGTCAGCGTCTCGTCTCATGTAGCGCTGAGCGCCACCAGCAAAACGACGATCGAACCTCATGGGTTGAGGGTAGTCGCCTGTCGGCCGCTGCTGGAGGAGGGTCACCCTGTCGACACAAAAGAAGCCATCTTGATTCTTCGGCTCTTAACGGTTTGACTGGAACTCAATCAAAAGAAGGGAATCGCAGTGATATCTGTTGCAACTCGTTGGGAAGGCACGCCAGAAGCAATGCGTGCAGTAGAGGCTGGATCTCGAGCTGCCAAGGCTCAACACGAATCTTGGGGAGCGAAAAACCCGCGGCTGATGCGTCCAGTGACCGGCACCGGCGGTATGGAAGTGGCCCTATACGTCACAGACTTTGACAGCATGGAAGACTATGGACGTTTCTGGGACCAAGTTTCAGCGAGCGACTGGTTTACTCAACTGCAGACTGATGTGGCGGCAGCTTTCCCAGGTCTGCGGATGGCCGACACAATCGTTATGTATGACGCCATCGCGGACTAACAACTCATCTAAGCGATAGACGAAACTAGGTTAAGGCCGCTCCATAGGTGGAGCGGCCTTAACATTTATCTAGAAGTGATATTGCTTGATTTATAGGGCTCGCACGTTTTGGGCCTCGTCGCCCTTTCGGCCTTCACCAATCTCAAATTCAACCGCTTGGCCCTCTTCTAGCGAGCGGTATCCCGATCCTTCGATGTTTGAGTAGTGGACGAAAACATCATCTCCGTCGTCACGAGATATAAATCCGAAGCCCTTTTGAGCGTTGAAGAACTTCACTGTTCCTTGTGGCATTGATTGCCCTCAATTTCTTTCTACACGAGTACAAAATAATTCTGCAAGCCTTGACCCTACTTAGCGTCATGTTGATCGCCAAGAGGAAATTCGACTTTCTGCAGTGTTGAGGGGATCGACCTCAGCGTTAGTAGTCCCTAGCCCATAATCGTGCGTTAATTTGTCTGAGCGAAAGCTATGGACGTCGAGACTTTGGGCCCGTCCGCCGCTATGCACTTATTGATCAGTTTTTACAAGAAATGCTGCAAGGTAGGTCGTAATGGGCAGAGCTGCTACAAGTCCAATTGACCCACACAAAGTGCGGACTAGCTCAATGGCGATCAGTTCAGAGTTAGCTACATCGGCAAGAGACTGTTCAGAAACAGCGAATAACAAAAGCAGCGGGATGCTGGAACCCGCGTACGCCAATAAAAGAGTGTTAACGGTCGATGCAATGTGTTCTCTGCCAATACGCAACCCCGAGATTGCCAGTTGGCTCGCCGATAGAGCACTATTTCGTGCTCGCAACTCGAGAACAGTAGCTGTTTGAGTGATCGTCACGTCATCTAGCGCTCCCAAGGCTGCGATAATCGTGCCACCAAGCAGGAGGCCTC
>CEUL01061534.1_pt1 | contig 10197 bp, 8 predicted proteins | sample 427021 | NCBI WGS metagenome assembly CEUL01 (sample SAMEA2622800, study PRJEB7988) | marine metagenome | isolation source: saline water (ENVO:00002010), including | reverse complement strand
TTAAAAGAAAATTAAAAATTACAACTTTGTTTCATTAAATAACCTCAAACTGCCCACATATAACTTAAATAGTTTAAATTTCAAATTGTTTATAACAAATGGGCTACAGGTTAAACTGTAACTCAGTGATTAAATAGGCGATCCTAAAGGAACCGAATCTTCAACCCCCTGATTAAGAGTCAATTGCTCTGGCAGTTGAGCTAACGGCTCTCTCTTGTTTTTCAATGCTTTAGCAAAATCCCTATCATCAAATGGTGTGGTAATGTTGTGGTAAAAAATCATTTTCCACACTTTGCAATTATATCAACAAAATTTTTTCCTATAGGGAGTAACGGAATAATTTTTTATAGAGAAAAACAAGAAGCGCTTGACATCTGTTTGATTTATTATGAGAATGATTATCATATTCATATTTTATTATTTCGGTAGCGTGAATTATTAACGCAAAGCAAGGAGGTTGTCACCATGGAAGTACAAAGATTTATAGTCGGTCTGGTATTCGTTAGTTTTTTCTCTATTGGACTAGGCACGGCGTTAGCAGGGGATTGGGAAACTATACCGATGGGAAAATGCGAAAGGGGAGATGGTGTGGTTTACAAGGTAATGTCAAAGCCGGCAGGGGATGATCCAAGCAAGACGCACTACGGTGTTAAAAAATGCAAAGATGGATCATGTAAGTGGAAGAGAAAGAAAGGTATTTCAGAAGAGGAAGCTAAAGCATACGTTGAAAGCAAGGGTTGTACTAAGTGGTCGGACCATATAGATGGTGACGGTGATAAAATGACTTAATAAATGAGATTGGATTGGTTACTTTTCCCAAAAATAATGGCTTATGAGAAATTTCTCATAAGCCATTAGGTTTATTCGTTAACCATCTGGGGATCGAATCGAGGACCTAATGATTAAGAGTCGGTTGCTCTGCCAGTTGAGCTAACGGCAGTATTTGAGGTTGTCACGCGATTAAAGGCATTCAAGTTCTACCATTCCCCTCGATCTAATCCTATTGATAAAATTGTTTAGTATAACAAAAGGGGTTACGGGTTTCCGTAACCCCTTTTTCTTTGCTTTAACCTTGACAATGTTAATAGTTATTTATACTTTAGCCCGTAAATCCCAAAAAATTAAGATTTAAAGAGATTTACATTATTTATTTTATCTTAATGGTATATTAATGTTTCCGATAGTTTTAAACTTTTGAATATTGCCTTCATCAAGCATATTTCTTAATTATAAAAAAGGGGGAAAAATGAAGAAAATTGCACGTTTGTCGGTAGCTTTGAGTGTGCTTTTCTTAATTGTTACTGCGAACGAAAGTAATGCAGCGATGCAGTTACAACAAGACAATGAGTCAATTAGCTTTAAGCAGGATTATTTACCGAATTACACGGTAAACACCATGGACTCAGAGCAACCCGTTTTACTGGCGAGAAGGTGGGGACACTATAACAAAACTCATGTTTGCTTTGATAAAAGAAATAAATGGCATCCAAGAAAGCGTCGTACATATAAAAGCAGATGGTGCAAAAACAAAAGAGCAAAAAAAGCACGGAAAGCAAAGAAGCATTATAGGAAAATGATGGTAGCTTTCCATAAGCGGAAGGCAAAAATTAAAAAGATACCCATTTGTATGGCTCCAAAAGATCTTCTGAGTCCCCAGGGGCTAAATATGAAGAAGGACAAATGCACGCTTATTCACCCTGCCAGAAAAGCAGCAATGACCGCCCGAGCCAAAGCAAAGTTAGAAAAAGAGCGTGCCGAAGCAGGCATTAGAGCTGCAAAAAAAGCTCAAGCAGAAGCTTTGAAAAGAGCCCAGATGGCTAAGCAGAGAGCCCTAAAGAAAGCAGCAGAAATTAGGGCTAGAGCCCAAAGGCGAGCAGCAGAAATTAGGGCAAAAGAACAAGCTGCAGCAGCTGAGCGGAAAATTGCAGAGGCCAAGGCCGCAGCAGAGCGAGAAGCCAAGGCCGCAGCAGCAAAAATTGAGCGTGAAGCTCGAATAGCTAAGGAGAGAGCGGCAGCCGTAGCAAAAGCAGCTAAGGTAAGAGCGGAGCAAGCAGCTGCGGCATTAGCAAGAAAGAAGAGAGAAGCAGAGAGGTGGGCTGCGAAGAAAGCCCGCAGGTTAGCTAGCTCTATTAGTAGTTTCTTCTCGGATCGAAGACTAAAGAAAAATATTGTTAAGATGGATGAATATATTAAAGGTATTAATTGGTACACCTTTGAGTATATTTGGGATTCTGAGAAACATATTGGTTTTATGGCCGATGAGGTTAAGAAAGTTTTTCCAGAGGCTGTTGTTACTAAGGACGGTTATGATACTGTAGATTACGGTTACGTCTTTTCTCAAGGAAACTAGAATTGAAGTTTTGGTAGAGGACGCTACCCGCGTTTATTTTGCCATCTTCAAATGGTCTTGAATAGAAAATGGGTTACGGTTGATGCCGTAGCCCATTTTTTTTCAGACCCTTGAGTAAATGAAGGCTAGAGTCTTCCGGGCGGAGCGTATCAATGCGCGCGAGAATGTTTTTCTCTACATCACAAAGTTTGGCGCCAGCGATCTTCCACAACTCTAAATTAAAAATAATCCTGAAGCACACGATCACAATCATACTCCAGAACCTATGCTTTAACGTCCAGGGATTAAATCGAGGGCCTGCTGATTGAGAGTCAGTTTTTCAGCTTTTTGAGTTAAAGGATATGACGCATGTTCGAAAATCGAGGGCTTATCTTATTTTCAATCCTAATAAGATAATCTTTTTTGCAACTCTGTGGGGTGATAAAGAGCGTCATCAATGTCCTTTAAAGTTGCTTTGATGCATCCTTCGGAAAGAAAAAAAGATGATTGCACTTCGCTTTTCAATTTCTTAGCGAATGAATGCCGACATTGATCACCGCCATGAGTAAGATAACGCATGGCATCTTTGTAGAACAGGAGAAGAACTAGGTTGTTTGATGGCGTAAAAGGGTAAGAACAATTTATTGCTTCTCCTGAATCTTGTGATGAATCAATAGCGATTGAATTTTTCTTAAGTGCGCAACTTAAATTCAGAAAGCAAATAATTGAAATTGTAAAAATAATATTTTTCATTTTAAGGATTAAAATTTAACTAAACCTTTAACTGATGCTTTAACAATTATAGCAGGATTATTATCCATACTTACAGTAATCCTAAAACCTTAAAAAATGATTTGGTTGAGAAAGGTTATTGGGTGTTCAAATATTCTTTTAAATATTTTCCTGTATAAGAAATTTTAGATTTTGCGATTTTTTCTGGCGTACCTTCAGCAAGTAGGCGACCTCCTTCGTCTCCTCCATCAGGTCCAAGGTCAATAATATGATCTGCTGTTTTAATGATATCCATATTATGTTCGATAATAATTACTGTATTTCCATTGTCCACAAGTTTTTGTAAAACTTTTAATAGCTGTTCAATATCAGCAAAATGTAATCCTGTCGTGGGCTCATCTAGAATATATAACGTTCTGCCTGTGCTACGTTTACTTAATTCTTTGGACAACTTCACACGTTGTGCTTCACCGCCCGAAAGAGTAGTGGCCTGTTGTCCTAAACGAATATAATCTAAGCCAACATCTTTTATGGTTTGTAATTTGTTTTTAATCGTGGGGATATTAGTGAAAAAATTATATCCTTCTTCAACGGTCATATTTAAAACATCAGCAATACTTTTCCCTTTGTATAAAATTTCCAATGTTTCTCTATTGAATCTTTTGCCTTTGCATACCTCACAGGTAACGAATACATCAGGTAAAAAATGCATCTCAATTTTAATCAAGCCGTCACCCTGGCAGGATTCACATCGCCCGCCCTTAACATTAAAGCTGAATCGTCCTGGTTTATAGCCTCGAGCTCTTGATTCGGGTACTTGGCTGAATAGCTCTCTTATATGGGTGAATACACCTGTATAGGTGGCAGGGTTTGATCTTGGAGTTCGACCGATAGGTGATTGATCGATATCAATTACTTTATCAAGATATTGGATGCCTTTAATTTTATCAAAGGACCCAGGTCTGTTTGTTGATCTGTAAAAATGTTTTGCGAGAGCTTTATACAAAATCTCAAGTATTAACGTGCTTTTACCGGAACCAGAAACCCCGGTTACGCACACAAGGCACCCCAAAGGCATTTTTACATCTAATGTCTTTAAATTATTTTCCTTTGCCCCGGTAACTTCTATAAACATTCCGTTACCTTTTCTTCTTTGACTAGGGATAACAATTTCTTTTTTCCCTGAGAGGTACTGACCTGTAATAGAATCCTTAGCTTTAAGCAGAGCTTTTGGTGTTCCTGAAAAAATCACTTCACCTCCATGAACCCCAGCGCCAGGACCAAGATCAACTACATGGTCTGCTTCACGTATGGTTGCCTCATCATGCTCAACCACGATGACCGTATTTCCTAAGTCGCGTAGACAGACCAGAGTTTTTAATAAACGATCGTTGTCTCGTTGATGTAGTCCAATGCTGGGTTCATCCAGGACGTACAAAACTCCCATTAAACTCGAACCTATCTGGGTTGCAAGCCTTATGCGCTGGCTTTCACCTCCTGATAAAGTGGCTGAGGTGCGATCCAATGTTAGATATTCAAGTCCAACGTTGGTTAGAAAGTTCAGTCTTTCTTTAATTTCCTTAACAATCCGTCTGGCAATATTGTTTTCCTGCTTTGAAAGTTTTAAATCTTTAAAAAAATGAAAGGTCTTTCCGATTGAGAAGGAAGTGAGCTCTACAATGTTTAGATCTGAAACCTTTACTGAAACCGCTTCTTTTCTTAATCGGTTTCCGTTGCATTGCTTGCAGGGTAGGGGATGCATGAATCGGGAAATTTCTTCCCTAGACCAAGCAGAATCTGTTTCTAAGTAGCGCCTCTCCAGATCAGGGATGACACCATCAAAGGTGTCCGTGAAATGATGTTGTCTTCCATCTTTTTCATAGTAGTATTTAACAGGCTCATTTCCCGAACCATATAAAATAATTTCCTGTGTTTTTTTATTTAAATTTTTAAAAGGCGTACCTAATTTAAATTTAAAATGAGTAGAAATCGTATCCAGCATTTGGTGGAAGTAAACCGAGTTACGTTTTTCCCAAGGTTTAATCGCCCCCTCTCTAATTGAAAGGCTGTCGTCAGGTACTACCAGATCAGGGTCAATTACCATTTTTATTCCCAATCCATCACATTTGGAGCAGGCTCCTTGGGGGTTGTTAAAGGAAAAAAGCCTTGGTTCAAGATCCGGATAACTGATGTTGCAATAGCTGCATGCAAATTTTTCGCTGAATAACAATTCCTCTTCATCAATTATAGAAACCACCATGGCACCTTCACCATGGGTAATTGCTGTTTCCACGGAATCCGCCAAGCGTTTTCCCATGTTTTCTTTGATGACAAGACGATCGATCACAATTTCCAGGGTATGCTTAAATTTTTTATCAAGAGAGATTTCATCATCTAGTGAACGGACTTCACCATCGATCCGGGCGCGAACGAATCCCTTCCGTTTTATATCAAGAAGCTCTTTTTTAAATTCCCCTTTTCTACCCCGAGCAACGGGGGCTAAAATCATTATTTTCTTTCCAACAGGAATGGTTTGTATCTGGTCAACAATATGCTGAATTGTTTGGGACGAAATTTCCCTGTCACACCCATAGCAATAAACCTTGCCGATTCGAGCATATAGGAGACGCAAATAGTCATAAATTTCTGTTACGGTACCAACTGTAGAGCGGGGATTACGGCTAGAGGTTTTTTGTTCTATGGAAATGGCCGGGGAAAGGCCGTCGATGGAATCGACATCTGGTTTTTCCATCAACTCTAAAAATTGTCTTGCGTAAGCAGAGAGTGATTCAACATAACGCCTTTGGCCTTCCGCATAAATAGTGTCGAAAGCAAGAGAAGATTTTCCTGAACCGCTGAGGCCTGTGATGACAACCAGTTTCTCTCGTGGCAGGGTTAGGTGGAGATTTTTGAGATTATGTTCTCTGGCTCCTTTAATGTTTATATTATCTGATGCCATTTAAAATAAATTGTTAAACATCTTGTCCCATCTTGAATCGACTCGATTTTTGATTTCATCGGACATTTCAATTTCATCAGGCCACCTTTGTTGATAACCTTCTTCTTTTAACTTTTGTGTCACGTCAACTCCCAACCTGCTTCCATGAAAATGCAAGTCACGTTTTGGATCAACATTATTAAACAGTTTCCACATGACGACGGAGTCGTCTTCAAGGTTTACATTGCTTTCTAATACAATCACGATATTTACGGCTGAGAATTTGGACTCCTTGAAAAATGAATTTATAAATTCAGTGGCCTGATTGGGTTTTGTTTTGTTTAACGCTATATACATAACTGATCTTTGAGTGTTTAGATCTAGATGTCTGGTATTATTTAGATCCGGGAAATGATTTCTTAATTCCTCTGTTGAAGGTGGAGAAGAAGTGCTTTTTTCTAAACTTATGTTTTCGCCAAACCCTGGTTCACCTTGAAACTTGGAAGTTAAGTCGATACCTAACTTAGATCCATATAGCATATTGTCAGAGGCGTGGTTGAGCACATCGAGGACACCTTCCGAGAAAAATAAGTCGCGATCAAAATCTACCTTATCAAGAATTAGGCTAACAACTTTTTTATAGTTATGAACATCGACTGCGGCATCCACGGTTATTATTGTTTTTACAAAACTCATCTGCCCTAATCCCCAAAGAGCGCTCATTAAACGACGTGCCTGCATTGGATAATTTTTATGTATGGATACGATGACACAGTTGTGAAATACACCTTCAACCGGCATGTCCATATCAACAATTTCTGGAAGTTGCGTGCGCATTAAAGGAAGAAAAATTCGTTCAGTAGCACGACCCAAATAATAATCTTCTTGTGGCGGTTTTCCTACTATTGTTGTTAGATATATAGGGTTTTTACGATGTGTGATGGCCGTAACATGGAAAACAGGATAGTCACCATCTTGTGAATAATAACCGGTGTGGTCTCCAAAAGGTCCTTCGAGCCGCATCTCAGAAGGATCAATATATCCTTCCAAAACAAATTCTGAGCTGGAAGGTACTTCCAGGTCAACGGTCTTGCATTTTACTAGAGGGACACTTTTCTTTCTGATGAATCCTGCTAAAAGGAATTCATCAATTCCATAGGGTAGTGGAGCAGATGCTGCATAACAGGATGCTGGATCAGCTCCGATTGCTACAGCTACCTCCATCACCTTTCCTTGTTTACGGTATTCATGAAAGAAATGCGCTCCGTCTTTATGGATGTGCCAATGCATTCCGGTTGTCTTGGAATCAAATATTTGCATGCGATAAAGTCCAACATTCTTGACTTTACGGTCAACACTGCGATTGATGACAATAGGAAAAGTTATAAAACGCCCCGCGTCTGATGGCCAGCACTGAATTATTGGTATTTGATCCAGATTGACATTTTCATTGAGATGAACAACCTCCTGGCAGGGTGCTTTTGAATTACCAACAAGTTTTGGAGGAAACTTCGCTGCTTCCAAAAGCATGGGTAATAGCTTGGCCTTATCAAGCATTGTTACTGGGGGAGGGATTTTTAGGTATTGTTCGATTCTTTTTGCAATTTCTTCAACATCATGAACACCTAACGCCATGTTCATTCTTTTTTTACTGCCGAATGCATTGATTAAAACAGGTATCGAACTTCCTTCGACATTTTCAAAAAGTAGTGCTTTTCCACCACCTGGTTGTTTGGATATTCTATCCGTGATTTCTGTGATTTCAAGAATGGGAGATACTTTTTCTTGAATTCGAATAAGCTCATTTTCGACTTCAAGTTCGTTTATAAAATCTTTTAATGATGAATAGTACATATAAAAAATATTTCGTTTTAGGGCGACCTTTAATTATATATCAGCAAAATCCAGTAATAGAAAGTTTTTGTGATAAATCTTTAATCTTAAGTTTTGAAGTGTTGTAAAGCTTTGTTGTTTTTTATCTATGCTAAAATATTTAAATGTTATTATTTTTTCTAAGGCGATTATTATTAGGAATTCCGGTGCTCATTGTGGTGGCTACACTAACCTTCCTGATTATGCACATAGTACCTGGAGGACCTTTTGACAGCGAGAAAATTCTTCCCCCTGAAATCATAGCTAATATTGAAGCAAAATATCATTTAAACGAACCCGTTGAAATTCAATACTTCCTTTATTTAAAACAATTAATGCAAGGAGATTTAGGTCCTTCCTATAAATATATTGGGCGCGATGTTTCGGATATTTTGCTTGATACTTTTCCGGTTTCTTTTACCTTGGGTATGTGTGCTGTTTTAGTTGTATTAGGTTTTGGTGTTCCCGCTGGGGTGATTTCTGCATATTGGAAAAACTCTTTGCTTGATCGATCAATATTATTATTTGCTGCCATGGGAATTTCTGTTCCAAGTTTTGTTTTAGGTGCAGTGCTAATCTGGATATTTTCACATAAATGGCATGTGCTGCCACCAGCCTTATGGGAAGGGCCAAAATATATGATCCTTCCTGCATTGGCCTTAGGCTCTGGTTTTGCAGGGTATATTGCCCGTTTAACTCGTACGACTATACTTGATGTCCTTTCTTCTGATTACATACGGACTGCTCGTGCTAAAGGATTGAGTGAATTTAAAATTCTATTAAGGCATGTTTTAAAAAACTCAATATATCCAATTGTTTCGGTAATGGGGCCTTTAATCGCAGGTTTGGTTACGGGTTCTTTTGTAATTGAATTTATTTTTTCAATTCCGGGTATGGGGCGATTTTTCATTACAGCGGTTACTAACAGGGATTACCCATTGATTATGGGAGTTACATTGGTCTATGCAGTTTTGATTGTTATCGCCAATATTGTTGTGGATATGATTTATGGATTACTTGACCCTAGAGTTTCGGTGAAATAGTCTTATGCCTTTTTCGTTTAAATTAAGTTCTGGTTTTCTAGTTTTTATATCCTTAGTGGCGGTTCTTGCCCAATGGATAGCACCTTATTCTTACCAAAGTCAGGACACTTTGAATATTCTATCCATTCCAAGTTTTGAACATTGGCTCGGTACAGATAGGCTTGGGCGCGATTTGTTATCGCGCATGATTTATGGAGCTCGTGTTTCATTATTTGTTGGAGTTTTTTCTACTTTACTAGCTTTGATCATCGGTACCATTTATGGAACTATTTCTGCATATGTAGGGGGTCGAACAGATAGTTTAATGATGCGGGTCGTGGATGTGGTTTTTGCTCTACCCGACCTTTTAATGATTATTTTGATTACCGTTTTAATGGGACATGGAATAGCAGGAGTTTTTATTGCTCTGACTATCGTAAGTTGGGTAACTATTGCCCGATTAGTAAGGGGTGAGGTTTTGCGTGTTAAAGAGTATCCTTATATTCTTGCAGCCAAGGCCTTGGGTGCAAGCCATTTCAGGATCATGTTAAGGGAGATTTTTCCTAATATATTAGGTGTTCTTGTTGTGACGCTTAGTTTCCGTATTCCTGTGGCGATTCTTGCAGAATCCACCTTGAGTTTTATTGGGCTCGGAATTGCTCCACCAGCAAGCAGTTGGGGAACACTTGCCAGTGATGGATGGACTGCCATAAAGTTTTATCCTCATTTAATATTATTTCCTTCTCTTGCAATATTTTTTACTATTTTGTCATTTAATTTTTTAGGTGAAGGTTTGCGAGATTATTTGGATCCCAGATCTCAAGCGCCACGCTGATTGTGTTTACTATATCAGTAGAAATCTAGCTTGAAACAAAATCAATAGTAGACATTTTCTCACACAAATATAACCCTAATATATTGATTAATATTAATTTATTGGTTCAGAATTATCGCGTTGACAAGCTTCAAAATCCATTATAGAGTGGCTTCTTTTTCAGGAATGAGACATTTAGTTCTTAATACAACTTCGTGTTAAAATTAATAGTATGAGCCCAGTCAAAGAAGATTTGATTTGTGAAATCATACGGTTATCCCAGACTAATCTGCTGGATAAAAAGTGTTCCAACCAAAATGGGGAAACAAAGGAGCAGATTGCTGTAGAATGGGTCCGTAAAAATGCTGCGGATTACCGTACTGATTTCAAATCGCGTTTAGATGTTTACACAGCCTCAAAACTTGGTGAAATATTAAGAACTCTTTCTAACTCAGGAAAAGACTTGAATGATATTCTTGAAAGTATTGAA
>CEUL01139997.1_pt1 | contig 10214 bp, 6 predicted proteins | sample 427021 | NCBI WGS metagenome assembly CEUL01 (sample SAMEA2622800, study PRJEB7988) | marine metagenome | isolation source: saline water (ENVO:00002010), including | reverse complement strand
TAAAAACACTGTTGGAGCTACAGAAACATCCCCTAAAACAATAAAAATCAAAGATTTTGATTGGATAGATACAGGCGACCCAATAAATGACAATCATGACGCAGTTATAATGATCGAGGATATATCCAAAATTTCTAACAATGAAATCAAAATATTTTCTTCTGTTTCGTCTATGCACAATGTAAGAGAAATTGGTGAAGACTTAATACAGTCTGAGATGATAATTCCTGAGAATACAAAAATAAATCATTTTGATATTGGGGTATGCCTTGCTGGCGGAATCAAAGAAATAAAAGTTAAAAAAAATATTAATTCTAAATTTATTCCAACAGGAAATGAATTAATTAATTTAGGAGAGCAATCAACAAAAGGAAATCTAATAGAATTTAATAGTTATGTTATAAACGGATTGCTTAATAATATTGGTGTAAACACCGAAACATCACCAATAATTAAAGATAACAAAGAACTTATAAAAAACGAAATATCTAATTCAATTAAGCACTATGATCTAGTAATTGTAAGCGCTGGTTCTTCTGCCGGGTCAGAGGATTATACCAAAGAAATCATATCTGAATTAGGCGAAGTAATAGTGCACGGAGTTTCCATAAAACCAGGTCACCCTGTGATATTAGGTAAGATTAATGACAAACCAGTAATAGGATTACCTGGATACCCAATATCTGCAATTCTTATAAATGAATTAATTATAAAGCCATTAATTGAAAAAAAAATAAACCATAAAATTCACAACAACAATCAAATCAAAGCAAAACTAACGAGAAAACTTAATTCATCAATTGGGGAAGATGAATTTGTAAGAGCAAGTGTTGGAAAAATAAATTCAGAATACATTGCCGTCCCATTGCCAGGAGGAGCAGGAGTTATAAGCTCAATACAAAAAGCAAACTGCTTAATTAAAATTCCAAAAAATATAGAAGGATTTCAAAAAAATGAACAAATCAACATATTACCTCTTGTAGATATTAACGATATAGACAATACAATTATATGTAGTGGAAGCCATGACCTAGTACTAGATTTACTTAAGTCTTTTCTTCTTAAAAAAGGATTAGGATACAAAATGGCAATCAATCCCATTGGGAGTCTAGGAGGATTGTTAGCAATCGATCAAAATTTATGTCATTTTTCCGGTACTCATATTTTTGATCCTAAAACGAATCAATACAATTTGCCATTTATAAATAAATTTGTAAAGAACAACAAGGTTAAAACAATTAACCTTGTTGATAGAATTCAAGGAATTATTATACCTAAAACAAATCCCAAAAATATTAAAGGAATCGAGGATTTGAATAATCCCGAATTAGTATATGTTAACAGGCAAAAAGGGTCAGGAACTAGAATACTATTCGATCATTTATTAGAAAAATCAAATATAAATTCTCAAAAAATAAATGGATACGATAATGAAAAAAATTCTCATCTTGCTGTGTCATACACCATACATTCCAAAAATGCTGACCTTGGTTTAGGAATAATGTCTTCAGCTGTAGCTTATGATCTAGAATTTATACCCCTAAAAGAAGAAAGTTTTGATCTTGTTATTCCAGAAACAGTATTAAATGAAGAATATATGCAGATAATCCTTGAAATCATTCGCTCTTCAGAATTCAAAAAAAATATCGAATCTATAGGTGGTTATAATACAAACAAAACAGGTGAAATCATATTGTGAAATCTAAATTAACAGGAGTGATATTAGCAGGTGGAAAAAGTAAAAGGTTAGGAAGGGATAAAGCATTAGAAACATTTAACGGAGAGCCATTAATTTTAAAAGTTATTTCTTCAATCGAGACTTTAGTTGATGAAATTATTGTAGTAGTTAACGACGATAAAAGGAAAAATGATTTTAGTTTTATGAAAAATATGACTTTTGCCACAGACAAATTTAGTGATGCGGGTTCATTGGGAGGAATATATACTGGTCTGCACGAATCAAATAACCTAAATGCGTTATTTTTAGCTTGTGATATGCCATTTATTTCGATTAACATCCTATCTCTTTTGATAAATAAAATTCAATTAAATCCTGACATAATTATTCCTGAATATAATGGATTCAAACAATCTACTCATGCGATATATAATAAAAACTGTTTACCTGTAATAAAAAATCAACTGAAAAGGGGTGAATATAAAATTTCCAAAATATTCAAAAAATGTAATACTCTGTTAATAAATGAACATGAAATTAACCAATGTGAAAAAGACACTAAAAGTTTTTATAACATCAACTATGAATATGAATTAGAAAAAGCAAAACAAATGTTGATAAATGATTAAAATTAAAATTGAATTTTTTGGGCGTGCAAGATTAATTGCTGATCAAGAATATATTTATATCGAAACTGCAAAACAGATCAAGGAAATTGATCTAACAAAAATTATTGCTTCTGCAAAACCAGCATTATTAGGTGAAGTCATTGATCGAAAAACATTTAGATTAAAAAAAAGTTATAATTTTGGAATAAATGGAATCAAAAATGTTAATAACAATATTATGTGTCTAAATAATGATGATTCTATATTGATATTTAGTAGTCAATCTGGTGGGTAATTTTGCAAGGATACAACAAGAAATATTTAGTAATTAATTTAAATGATCTTAGCTTTGAAATTAATAAAATAGATAATCAAATTTTATATAATTATCTAGGGGGAACAGGGTTAAGTACCTATCTATTAAATAAATACAGCGAATCTAATTCTAATTCTCTCAAACCAGAAAATCCTTTGATATTTTGCTCTAGCCTTTTAACCGGAACTAGATTGACTACTACTAGTAAGTTTGCAATAGCTACGAAATCTCCATTAACGAATTTTATAGGCGATTCAATGTCTTCCAGTCATTTTTCAGATAAATTGAAAAAAACCGGTTTTGATGCTTTGGTTATAATAGGTAAATCTAATAAAAAAATATTAATTCAAATATCTAATTCCAATATTGAATTTCTTGATGCATCTAATTTATGGGGAAAAACAACTTCTCAAACAGAATTCGAATTAAAAAATAAAATCGGAAATAAATTTTCGTATGCGTGTATTGGCCCAGCAGGAGAGAATTTGGTTAGATTCGCTGGAATAAAAAACGATGGTGGAAGAATGGCTGCTAGAACTGGAGTTGGCGCAGTAATGGGTTCTAAAAATCTTAAAGCAATTGCTGTTGGCGGTAACATTGAAATCTCGATCTATAATCCTAAGAAAATAAATTCAATCAGAAAAGAATTATCGTATAAAAGTTTAGGTGAATCTACAGAAAAATACAGAACAACTGGCACAACAATTAATATGTCTTTATTAAATCGACTAGAAATGCTACCAACGAATAATTTTGCTGAATCCAAATTTGCTGAATCAGAATATATAGAAGGTGAAAATCTGATAAAAAACCATTTTGACAGCAAAGCCCATTGCGCGAACTGTACAATAGGATGTGAAAAAATTTTTGTTACAAATGACAACAAAAATAGCACAAAATCTAGATTAGAGTTTCAAACAACTGCAAGTTTGGGGGCTAATATTGGAATCAGTAATCCAAATACAATCATTAGAGCAGCAAAATTATGCGACGAATTAGGCATGGATACAATAAGTACAGGAGTGACAATTGCGTGGGCTATAGAAGCATCACAAAAAGGACATATCTCAAATAATATTGATATTAGTTCTGAATCAAAGTTGCTAAAACTTATTAATGATATTGCATACAGAAGATCGTTGGGGAACTTGTTAGCCGATGGAACAAAATTGGCTGCAGATAATATTGGTAAAAAATCTTCTTCGTATGCGATGAATGTAAAAGGATTAGAAATCCCTTCTTACGACCCAAGAAACTTACCAGCACTAGCTTTAGCTCTTTCGGTAAGCACAAAAGGTGCATGCCACAATAGAGCAAGTGCTTACGATATAGATTTTAATAATAAAAATATATATGAAGACCCAAAAATAATTGCAAAAAAAACAAAGTTAAGTGAGGATACATCAGCGGTAATTGATTCATTAATATGGTGTAAATTCTTAAGAAAATCTTTTGATGATTTTTACTTGGAAAGTTCAAATATATATTCCCTTATTACAGGCGAAGATTTTTCTGAAAATAAAATGAAATTAGCTGGAGAAAGAATAAATAATTTAAAAAAATTATTTAATATCAATAATGGATGGAAAAGATCAGACGATAGCTTACCTGAAAGATTACTAAAAAATAGCAATCAAAAAAGTCAAATTATATCTAAAAACTTCTTGGATTCTATGATTAATAATTATTATCATTTCAGAGAATGGGATAACAATGGTAATATACCTAAAAACAAACTTGAGGCACTAAATATAATTTAATATGCAAAACAAATATAAAAAAAATACTAAAAAATTACTTACAGATTATTTTAAACCCGAAAAAAATTCTCTTTTACAATCATTACATATGATACAAAAAGAAAATGGTTTTGTTTCAGAAGATGATATGTTAATACTTTCTCGATATCTTAAAGTTTCAAAAAGTGAAATCTATGGAACAATAACGAGTTATCCTGAAATTCAAACTTCAATAAATGAAGACATGCAAGAATGCTCAGGTCTGTCCTGTTATGTAAATAATGATAATTTAAGTGATAATAAAACTGATTGTAAGTTTAAATGTTTTAATGCGCCAGTTGCATATCAAAATCATAATATTTTCTTTAAATCTAAAAATAAATATATTCAAAACAATTCAATTCAAACCCCTATCATTGATTCATCACAAATTTTAAAAAACCCTGTAATACTTGATGACTTAGAAAATAAAAAAGATATAAAATCCTATAAGTTTGAAGCACTAAAATCAGTATTTCAAATATCTCCTTTGGATGTAATAAATAAAATTGAAAATTCAGGATTAAGAGGAAGAGGAGGAGCTTATTTTCCTACAGCTACTAAATGGAAAATGGCAAATTCAATAAAATCGATTCAAAAATATTTAGTCGTCAATTGTGAAGAAGGGGAACCAGGTGTATTTAAAGATCGACTGATTATGGAAAATATGCCTTTTATGCTAATAGAAGGAGCTATTATTGCTGCTTATGCAAACGAATGTACAAATCTTGTCTTTTATATAAACGGCGAAGCCAAAGATAGCTTTGATACTATAAAAAGATCTTTGATTCAAATGGAAAATGATAAATATATCGACAAGAATGGAAGCATATATAACTCGTCTTTCAAATTAAAAATAAGTTTAGAGTCGGGAGCTGGTGGATACGTATGTGGCGAAGAAACCACATTGCTTAACACGATGGAAGGAAATAGAAGAGAGCCTAGGCTAAAACCGCCTTTTCCAACAGAAAAAGGTGTTTTCAATATGCCAACAATAATCAACAATGCAGAAACATTATGTAATGTAACCTATATTATGGATCATTCATCTGAAGAATATAAAAATGTAGGTACAAAAGATTTTCCAGGAACAAAATTATTAAGTGTCAGTGGTCATTTTGCAAAAACGGGGATAATTGAAATTCCCATGGGAATTTCAATTAATCAACTGCTGAATGAAACTAAATTAGAATTTAATAACGACAAAATTAAATACCTTGCAATTGGTGGACCTTCTAGCGGATTACTTCCAAGGTCTGAATTCGATTTAACTTTACAAGGAGGATTTTTAAATGAACATGGTATAATGATGGGCGCAGGTGGCTTCATTGGTATTAATTCTAATATTGACCCTTTAGACATTATTATCAATCTTGCAGAATATAATGCATCAGAATCTTGTGGAAAGTGTACACCATGCAGAGAAGGCGCTCCTCGAATGGTAGAACAACTTAAACAAATCAAACCAAAAACTGACAAACAAAAATACAAACAAGAATTGCTTTTATTAGCAGAAACAGTTAATCTAGCTTCACTTTGTGGATTAGGACAAGCCGCCGGGAATCCAATTTTGAGCTATCTTAAATATTTTATATAAATAATTAAATTAATTAATATGAAAAAAATCAGTATATCAATTGATGGAAAAAAATTATCAGTACCTCAAGAATTCACAGTACTTGATGCTATAAATAAAAGTAAAACTTATATTTCTCAACTATGCAAAGATAAAGATATGAAGGCCTTGGGGGCGTGCAGAACTTGTATTGTTGAGATAGAAGGAATAAGAGGACTACCAGCTTCTTGTTCTCAGCCTGTAACAGAAGGAATGAAAATAAAAACTCAAGGGGAAAATTTAGATAAAATCAGAAATAATGTATTATCTTTAACTTCTGGTATGCTTTCCGATAACAAACCTTCAAAAGATTATAAAGATTTAACAAAAGCACTAAATTATTATGGTGTAAAAAATAAGTATTCAAACAGAGTAAGAGAAGAAACAGATACTAGTAATACTGTATTTGATATATCAATGGAAGATTGTATCTTATGCGGTAGATGCACAACAGGTTGCCAAGAAGGTGCTCAGTTTATTGGAGCAATTGATATTTTAGGAACGGGAACTAACACTAAGATCGGAACATTTAATAATCAACCTCTTTCAGAATCAGTATGTACAACTTGTGGGCAGTGTTTATCTGTATGTCCTACAGGAGCAATAAAGAAAAAGCCTGAACCCAAAGACGTTACTAAAAGCGTTACTACAACATGTCCCTACTGCGGTGTAGGATGTGGAATTAATCTTGAGGTAAATAAAAATGACGAAATAGTTAATGTTACAGATGATCCATTTAATAAATCCAGTCTTGGGATGTTATGCGTTAAAGGACGTTTTGGATATAGATTTGTACAACACAAAGATAGAATTAAAACACCTTTGATAAAAAAAGATGGTATTTTTTTTGAATCTACATGGGAAGAAGCTATAAACCTTATTGCAGAAAAATTAAGTAAATACATTGGAAATTCATTTGCTACTCTATGTTCAGCTAAAGCAACAAACGAAGATGGCTATATTCAACAAAAATTTTCTAGGGTGGTTATGAAAAGTAATAATATTGATCATTGTACCAGGCTATGCCACTCACCTTCTGTAGAAGCTATGCTTAAATCACTTGGCAGTGGCGCTACTAGTAACTCATATATCGATTACGAAGAAGCGGGGTGTTTGATAATTGCAGGTTCAGATGCTAATTCTAATCATCCTGTTGCTGCATCAAGAATGAGAAGAGCAGTAATAGAAAAAGGAGCAAAATTAATTATTATAAATCCAAGAAGAATAGAAATGTGTGATTATGCTGATTTGTGGTTACGCCCAAAACCTGGAACAGATGTTGCCCTTTTAAATAGCATAGCAAAAGTAATATTAGACAAGAATATACAAAATAATAAATTTATTTCAGAAAGAACTGAAGGGTTTGATGAATGGAAACATATAGTTGATGATTACGAACCAGAAAAAGTAGAAAAAATCACTGGCGTGAAAGCTGAAGATATTATTAAAGCTGCAGAGTATTATGCTAAACCAAAATTTGGTGGTTCTTGTTTGATCTGGGGAATGGGAATAACACAACATACAAATGGTACTGCAAATGCACATTCGTTGTTGAATTTATCACTCGTCACAGGTGAGTTAGGTAAACCTGGGTCCGGGATATCTCCTCTTAGAGGACAAAATAATGTACAAGGTTGCGGAGATGCGGGTTGTCTCCCAAATTCATTTTCTGGATATCAAGTAATAGACGACCTTACAATTGATAAATTTGAAAAAGAATGGATGACGAGTTCTCTGCCTAAAAAACATGGATATGTAGTTACTGACATGGTAAAAAAAATTGAAGAAGGTGTTGTCAAGGCAATGTATATAACAGGTGAAAATCCTTTATTAAGCGAACCTGACTTATCTCATGCTGAAGAAGTTTTCAAGCAACTTGAATTCTTAGTAGTACAGGATTTGTTTTTACACGAAACTGCTCAAATTGCAGATGTAGTTTTACCTGCTGCAAGTTTTGCTGAGAAAGATGGTACATTTACAAATAGTGAAAGAAGAGTGCAAAGAGTAAGATCAGCAATTAATCCTGTAGGTAATTCAAAACCGGATTGGGAGATAATACAACTTATTGCAAATAAAATTAGTGAAAAACTTTCAATAAATCTAAATAATCAATTTAATTTCAACTCTCCTTCACAAATATGGGATGAAATGGCAAGGCTAACGCCAAGTATGTCAGGAATAAATTATGACCGTTTGGAAAATGAAGGTGGTTTGCAATGGCCATGCCCTGATATAAATCATCCCGGAACAAGATATCTTTACAAGTCTGACTTTCCTAGAGGAGATAAAGCAAAGTTTTTTGGATATAAACAAGGACCAAGAGCTGATGAAATGCCAGGTAAAAAATATCCTTTAACTCTAATTACTGGCAGGATTTTGTATCATTGGCATGGAGGGACTATAACAAAAAGATCTGAATATTTATTATCAAAAGCAAACGAGTTAGAAGTATCTATAAACCCAAAAGATAGTTCTAAATTTGGAATTAAAGATGGAGATTGGATTTCTGTTGAATCAAAAAGAGGAAGGCTTGAAGCTAGAGCAAGATTGACAGATAAAATGTCAGTAGGCGAAATTTTTGTCCCATTTGTGAAATTACAAAATCATGCTGCAAATTTTCTAACTAATCCAGCTGTAGATCCGGATTCTAAAATTCCAGAATACAAGGTGTGTGCCGTGAAAATCAAAAAGTCTTCTGTAATGGCCAATTAAATAACTTCAATTCTCAATCTTTTGTTATTCTTGCCTTTACTTTCATGACCTTTCATTTTGATATAGCCAACTTCAGAGGTATTGTTAACATGGGTACCCCCGTCAGCCTGAAGATCTAACCCTTCAATATCAACAATCCGGATTTTTTTTATACCTTTTGGTAATAAATTAATTTTTGTTCTTATCAAATCAGGTATCTGAAATGCTTCTTCTCTTGGTAAATCATATACTTTAATATTTCGTGACATCTGAACTTCTTTATTTATTTTTTCTTCTACCTCGTTAGAAAAATCGACCGACATCTCGTCTAGTTCAAAATCCATTCTCCCAGATAATGGTTTCATATCACCTCCTGTAACGGAAGCTCCGTAATCTCTCCATATAACTCCACACAAAATATGTAAAGCAGTGTGAGTTCTCATTAATTTATAACGATTATCCCAATTAATAATAGATTCATAAACAGAATTTTTTTCAGGTTTTTCATCATCTATTACATGAATCAGATTACCATCTATTCGTTTTACAGATTTTACTATAAATTCTTGTTCGGCGTTTTTCAAAATACCTGAATCAGATGGTTGTCCTCCTCCTCCTGGGTAAAAAACAGTTTGATCAAGAATGACTCCCATATCATTTACATCAATAATTTTGGATTCACATTGTTTTAAATAACTATCTTTATAACATAATATATTCATATTATCTCCAAATAATAATTTACATATTCTATAATATTATTGTAAAAGGTTATATATGAAAAAATTTGATATAAGTATTATAGGTGGCGGAATAGTTGGATTAGCTACTGCTATGTATGCAAAAGAAAAATATCCAGAAAAAACGATCTGCGTATTTGAAAAAGAAAATATTTTAGCTAAACATCAAACTGGAAATAATAGTGGTGTAATTCATGCAGGGATTTACTATCAACCCAATTCTCAAAAAGCAAAATTTTGCTGGCCAGGATCTCTGTTGTTGCGAAAATTTTGTGACCAAAATGAAATTGAATATGAAATGTGTGGAAAATTAATTATTGCAACAAAAGAGGATGAAATAGAAAGATTAAATAATTTGCATGAAAGAGGATTAAAAAACGGAGTTGAAGGTTTAGAATTAATTGATAAACAAAAGATTAAAGAAATTGAACCTTACGTAGAAGCAATTAAAGGTTTATGGAGTCCAAATACAGGAATAATTGATTATAAAAAATTAACTGAAGCATATGCAAATATATTCAATAACAATGGTGGATTGATACTTAAAAATCATGAATTGATGAATATAGAAGAAAATGATAAAAGTTTAATTCTTGAAACAAATATTGGTGAATATGAAACAAATTATCTAATTAATTGCAGTGGACTATTTGCCGATAGAGTAGCAAAAATGATGGATTTGGACTTTGATGTTAGAATCGTTCCTTTTAGAGGTGAATACTATACATTGACCAATGAGTCAGAAAAGATGGTAAACGGATTAATATACCCTGTCCCAGATCCAGATC
>CEUL01106355.1_pt1 | contig 10214 bp, 10 predicted proteins | sample 427021 | NCBI WGS metagenome assembly CEUL01 (sample SAMEA2622800, study PRJEB7988) | marine metagenome | isolation source: saline water (ENVO:00002010), including | reverse complement strand
GAATAAAACAATTTGATGTTGCTTCAGTTGATGAAATTAAAACAATCAAAGAACTTAATCCGGATTTACATTGTAGTTATATGCATACTGTAAAAAGCAGAGAAAATATTAAAGAAGCTTATTTCAATTATGGAATAAAAGATTTCTCGTTGGATACAAAAGAGGAATTAATTAAAATTTTAGAGTGCACCAATAATGCAAAAGATTTAAATCTATTTGTAAGAGTAGCTGTATCTAACGAACATGCGGAAATAGATTTATCAAAAAAATTTGGGGCATTAACTTCAGAAGCTTCGGGTTTATTAAGGCTGGCTAAAGCAAATTCTAAAAAAGTTGGTCTGAGCTTTCATGTTGGTTCACAATGTATGCATCCAATATCATATTCAAAAGGTATATCCGAAATTGGCAATATAATAAAAAGAACTAAAATTATCCCAGATTTTATAAATGTAGGTGGAGGATTTCCGACAATTTATCCTGATCTAATTCCACAGTCAATTTTAAGTTATTTTGAGGAAATAAAAAATAGTTTAGCAAAACTAAAATTAAATAAAATGCCTGAAATTTTATGCGAACCTGGAAGAGCAATTGTTGCAGAAAGTGGTTCTACAATTGTAAGAGTAAATTTGAGAAAGAAACAAAAACTATATATAAATGATGGAACTTACGGATCACTTTTTGATGCTGGAGTTCCAAATATTGTTTATCCAGCAAGAATAATAACTAGCAGAAGGATAATATCAAAAAAATTAACTTCTTTTGATTTTTATGGTCCAACTTGTGACAGTATGGATTATATGAAAGGACCATTTTTACTTCCAAACAATATTAAGGAAAATGACTATATTGAATTAGGTCAACTAGGTGCATATGGTTTGACTTTTAGAACTCAATTTAATGGTTTCTATTCTGATGAAATTTTTGAAGTTGAAGATAGTCCAATAATGTCATTATATAGTCAGGAAATTAAAAACCAGTTTCTTGTCGCTTAAATGTCTAATAAAAACAATCCAGGTCATAACAGTAAAAAAGAATTTCTTAGTAAACCTGTTCAACACATAGATATAACCTCATTTGACTCTAGAAAAATTATTTCGTCAATGGAAAAAATGTCATTCGTCTCAAGGGAAACTGCAAATGCTGCAAAAATATATAATGAAATGTTAAAAGATAAAGAATGTACAATTTTTTTAACTTTAGCGGGATCAACATCTGCTGCTGGATGTATGCATGTCTACAGAGATATGGTTAAATATAATATGGTAGATGCAATCGTTGCAACTGGAGCATCTATTATTGATATGGATTTTTTTGAGGCATTAGGCTTTAAACATTATCAAGGTTCACAATTTCAAAATGACAACGAATTGAGGAACAATTACATAGATAGAATCTATGACACATATATAGATGAGGATGAGCTTCAAACTTGTGATAAAATAATAGGCGAAATAGCTGATATTTTAGAGCCTAGAAGTTATACATCCAGAGAATTCATTTATGAAATAGGAAAGTATTTAAAGAAATATGCAAAGAAAAAAGACTCCTTAATTGAGGTTGCATACGACAATAATGTACCGATATTTTGTCCGGCATTTACAGACTCCAGTGCTGGATTTGGTTTAGTCATGCATCAAGAAAGAAATCCTAAACAACACATGACAATAGATTCAATAAGAGAATTTAGAGAGTTAACAGAAATTAAAATTAGATCAAATAAATCAGGTCTATTTATGATTGGCGGAGGTGTCCCAAAAAACTTTATTCAAGATACAGTTATATGTGCAGAGCTATTAGGTAAAGACGTCGATATGCACAAATATGCTGTTCAAATTACAGTTGCTGACTCTAGGGATGGGGCATGTAGCAGTTCTACACTTAAAGAAGCAAGCTCTTGGGGAAAAGTAGATACTACGAAAGAGCAAATGGTTTTTGCAGAAGCAACTAGCGTTCTACCTCTAATCGCAAGTGATGCGTATCACAATGCTGAATGGAAAAACCGAAAACGAAAGAATTTTACTAAAATTTTTGGATAAAAAATTGAATTATTTAACTAACAAACAGGGTTTTTTAGGAATTGATAATAAATTTAATTTTAGGGAAAAAGCAATTGTAGTACCTTTTGGATTAGAGAAAACAGTAAGCTATGGTAGAGGTACAAAAAATGGGCCTCGAGAAATAATTAAAGCTTCTCATCAAGTTGAATTATATGACGAGGAACTTAATTGTGAACCCTTTAAAAAAATTGGTATTAAAACATTAAAACCATTTAAAATTAACAAAAAAATTAATAAAGCAATAAATCAAATAGCTGAAATAAATAAAAAAATTTTAGATAAAAAAATGTTTCCTATTACTCTCGGTGGTGAGCACTCAATTACATGTGGTTGTATAAAGCCTTTTGCTAAGAGATATAAAAAATTGACACTTTTACATTTTGATGCCCATGCAGATTTAAGAGAAAGTTATGCGGGGGAAAAATTTTCTCATGCATCTGCAATAAAAAGATGCATAGATTACAAGAATGTGTCTGTGGTATCTTTTGGAATAAGAAATATATCTGTAGAAGAAATCCCAATTTTAAAAAAAAATCAAAATCGAATAAAAATTTATTGGGCAAAAGATAAAAAAAAATGGAATTTAAATAATTTTAAGAGGCAAATTAAAAATAAAGACGTATATATTACTTTTGATGTGGATGGATTTGACTCCAGTATTATGCCAGCAACTGGAACTCCTGAACCAGGTGGTATATTTTGGGATGAGGCTTTAAAAATAATAAAAATTGCTTGTAAAAATTCGAGAGTTGTTGGTGCAGATGTTAATGAATTAGCGCCAATAAAAAGTTTTAATAGTTATAATTTTTTAGTTGCAAAATTAGTCTACAAAATTTTGTCGTATAAATTTTTACTTTAATAATTTAAACGGGCTTTAAGGTATTTAATAACATTCTAAATGGTATCAACATTATAAGAGCTACAAGTAATTTAACTACGAGATCACCAATTGCTAAAGTAACCCAAGGCACTCCAGTTGCATAAAATGCAATTGAGAAGAATAAAAATGTGTCAAATAATGAACCATTTATTGAAGATGCTAAAGGTGGTATAAACCAATTTTTATTTCTGAGTTTATCGAATATATAAACATCTAACCTTTGAGATATTATAAATGCTGTCCCAGAGGCAATTGCAATTCTAATTGAGATAAAATCCGAAAAATTTGTCGAGAAAAAGAGTGTAAATGAAATTCCGATAAAAAAACCAAAATATACAATTTTTTTTGCAACTTCTTTCCCAAAAGATCTATTGGCAAGATCGGTGATTAAAAAAGCCATTGGATAAGTGAATGCACCATAAGTTAATATTTCGGATAGACCATAATATTTTACTGGAAACTGTACTAGATAATTAGAGGTAAGTACAATTATGCCCATTAATATTGATAATAATAAAATTGTTTTATTCATGAATAATAATTTTAATGAAATTAGGCGCTGTTCGTTAAAAGAATTTTTTTAATTTTTTTAAGTCTTGGAGATAAATTTTTATGTTTTGCTGTAATCAAAAACTGATCAAAACTCCCTTTTTTATCTACTGTTCTCATCCCTGCGTTAGAAACAGTTAGCTTTAACGATTTATTTAAAGACTCACTTTTAAATCTAACTTTTTTTAAATTTGGTAAAAATCTTCTTTTAGTTTTATTATTAGCATGGCTTACATTATGACCCTTCAGAGGTATTTTTCCAGTGAGTTCACATTTTTTAGACATATTAATTTTGAGAGGTATATTTCAGCTACAGTTTTCAGTCAAGTTTATAATTACTTAGATCCTACTATTTCTTCAATATTTTTAACACCATCTGAACTTAAAATTTCATTTAACTCGTCAGAAATTTTATTCACTATATTTGGTCCTTTGTAAACCATGCCAGTATATAATTGAATATAATTTGCTCCAGAGGTAAACTTTTTAAATGCACTTTTACCTGAGTCAACACCTCCTACTCCGATTATCTTAATTTTATTATTAAATATTTTATAAAATTCCTTAATTAATAAATTCGATTTCTCCTCAATTGGTTTTCCTGACAAGCCACCTTTTTCAAATTTATTGATATTTTTTAAGTTTTGTCTAGTGCCATCTGATGTATTTGAAATAATTATAAATCTTACTTCATTTTTTAAGAGAATATTTCCAATGATATCTAGATCTTTAGTACTTATATCTGGTGCAATTTTAACACCAATATTTACTTTTGAATTTATTTTTTTCTTTTCTTCATTTAGAATGCTTAATAATTCTTCTAAATATTTTGGGTTATGAAAACTTCTCAAATTTTCAGTATTTGGTGACGAAATATTTATCGTAATATAGTCACCTAAATTGTTTAGGGTTTTAAAACATTTGAGGTAATCCTCAATTCGATTTTTTGTATCTTTATTTGGACCGATATTAATTCCTAGTAATCCCGTTGGATTATTATTATTTATATTACTCGAAGCTTTTTTTGAACCAACGTTGTTAAAACCAAGTCTATTTATTAATGCCTCATCTTCTTCTAATCTAAATACTCTTGGTTTAGAATTTCCATATTGAGGTTCTGGAGTAATAGTCCCAACTTCTACAAATCCAAATCCTAACTTAAACAAAGAGTTGTATACCTCTGCATTTTTATCAAAACCAGCTGCTATACCAATGGGGTTTGGTATTTCCTTTTCTAAAAACTTAACTTTAAGACATTCATAATTCTTCACCTTCATTGGTACTAAGTTAGTTTTTAGTGCTTTAATAGCTAAATCATGAGCTAATTCTGGATCAAATTTAAAAATTAAAGATCTTATTTTTTCAAACATTATTAATTTTTTCTGAGATAAGTTCTTTTGTTTCTTTAATACCAAAAAAACTTATAAAAAAACCAAGTCTTGGACCATTTTCATCTCCAAAAACAACTTCATAAATTAATTTGAACCATTCTCTTAAGTTATCCTTATAACCATTATCTTTTCCAACAGAATAAATTTTTGTTTGTATTTCCTCAGGTAACATGTTGTCATTACATTCAGCTAATATTTTTATTAATTCCTCTAATGCTTTTTTTTCATCAGAATTTGGTTTTTTATATTTTTTATTTTCTTTAATAACTCAATTAAAGAATTTTATAGAATATCCTACTAGTTTATCAAAAATTGGAAAATTTTGCTCTTTAATATTTGGTTTATACTTTTTTACAAACTTCCAAAGTAAATCTTTAGAATTTGCATTACTTGTTTCAACTAGATTTAAAAGCATTGAAAAAGTCATTATCATTTCCTCTTTTGGAACATTTCCATTGTGCACGTGCCATACAGGATTTAAAATTAATTGTTTTTCATCTTGATTTTTTGATTTATCAACAAAATCTAAATATTCATCTACTGCCTTTGGTACTATTTCTTTGTAAAGTTTTTTAGCTCTTTTAGGATTTTGATACATAAATAAGGATAAGCTTTCCGGTGAAGCAAATTCCAGCCATTGATCTATAGTAATTCCATTACCTTTAGATTTTGAAATTTTTTCTCCCTTTTCATCTAGGAACAATTCATATGCAAATCCTGTAGGATTTCTTTTACCTAATAAATTTATAATTTTTTTAGACAAAATTGCACTTTCAATCAAATCTTTTCCATACATTTCAAAATCAACATCTAATGCATACCATCTCATTGCCCAATCTACTTTCCATTGCAGTTTACATTCTCCATTTAAAATACTTTTTTCTAACTTTTCACCATTATTATCAAAAATAATTTTTGAATTACCTTCGTCTATTTCTATAACTGGTATTTCTAAAACTTTTCCTGTTTTAGGACAAATTGGTAAAAATGGTGAATATGTTTTTTGTCTTTCTTTGCCAAGTGTTGGTATTACTATATCCATTATTCCTTGATAATGCTGTAGTACCAATTGCAAAGTATCGTTAAATTTTCCTGAAGTATAAAGATTGGTTGAGCTTTTAAAGATATATTTAAATTCAAATTTGTTAAGAAAATTTTTTAGCATTTCATTGTTATGTTCACCAAAACTATTAAACTTATTAAATGGATCTGGTACTTTGGTAAGAGGTTTATGCAGATTAGTTTCTAGTAAATTTTTATTTGGAACATTGTCTGGGATCTTTCTTAACCCATCCATGTCATCCGAAAAAGTTATTATCTCTTTTGGAATATCAGTTAATTGATTAAGTGCATTCACAATCATTGATGTTCTTGCAACTTCTCCAAAAGTACCTATGTGCGGTAAGCCACTAGGCCCGTAACCAGTTTGTAGAACAATTTTATTTTTTTTTTCTATGTACTGTTTTCTCTCTTTTAGGATCTTTTTTGCTTCAACAAACGGCCAAGCATTTGTTTTTTCAATTACTGTTCTGTCTATAGGTGACTTCATTTTTTTCTTGATATTTTAACAGTTTTATTGATTGTTAAAATGTTGAATTTTATTTACCATAAAATAATGTCCATGCAAAATGTACAATTATAAAACTGTTTTTTATACACTTGGCACACTGCAGATTATTTTGGGAATATTTATGTTAATACCCATAATAATACAGCTAATATACAACGAGTTAGATTCAGGATTTTTATCAGCTTCAATTATTACCATTATTTTTGGGGTATTATTCTTTTTATCTAACTTAGATCACGATAAAAATTTAGACCTACCTCAATCATTTATTTTAACTGCTCTATCATGGCTATCGATAGCAATTTTTGGATCTTTACCTTTTATTTTTTCTGGTCTTAACTTAAGTTTTACTGATGCCTTTTTTGAGAGCATGTCTGGAATTACTACTACTGGATCAACTATACTAACGGATCTTGATAATACACCAAAAGCAATTCTTTTATGGCGCGCTATACTACAATGGCTTGGAGGAATTGGTATTATTTTAATGGCTATTACTCTTATGCCAATCATGAATATAGGTGGCATGCAACTATTTAAAATTTCATCAAATGATAATGCAGAAAAAATTCTACCGAAATCTAAAGAAATTGCATTAAGATTAATTGTTATTTATTCCTTATTAACTTTTACTTGCGCATTTTTTTACAAATTATTTGGAATGAATTACTTTGATAGCTTGACACATTCTATGACCACAATAGCTACTGGTGGTTTTTCGAATTACAACGATTCTATTGGATATTTTAACAATGCTTTAATTGAAATAAATGCAATTATATTTGTTATTTTAGGGAGTGTACCTTTTATAGCTTATATAAAGTATTTAAATGGTGACAGAAAAGTGTTTTATCAAGATGCTCAAATTAGTTTCTTTTTAAAAACTATTTTAATATCCGTAATAATTATTTTTATTTTTTTGTTATTTAAAAATATTGAAACAGAAACTTTTTTACTAAGGCAAGTTATATTTAATGTGGTATCAATTTTAACAGGAACTGGTTATGTAACAACAAATTATAGTGAGTGGGGTGGATTTCCGTTAATATTTTTTTTAATTTTAATGTTTATAGGTGGCTGTGCAGGATCAACTGCTTGTGGACTTAAAATATTTAGAATTCATATTTTATATAAATTTTTCGTTATGCAATTAAAAAAATATATATATCCTAGAGGAATTTTTGTTTTAAAGTATGGGGACAGTGTACTAAATGAGAAATTTATATCCTCGATTATATCTTTTGTATTTCTTTACATAATTATTTTTTTTATTATAACTACTCTGCTTTCAATTAGTGGTTTGGATTTTGTTACTGCAGTTTCAGGTGCTGCCACATCTATATCAAATGTTGGTCCAGGTTTAGGGGGACTGATTGGTCCTAACGGAAATTTTTCCTTATTACCTGATTTTTCCAAATGGATTTTAACTATTGGAATGATTTTAGGTAGACTTGAACTCTTTGCTATAATAGTATTATTTATACCATCATTTTGGAGAAGATAATTATGTTAGAAAAAAAACAAAGTTGGTCAGAATCAATTTTAATCTACAAAGATATTAGGATGTTAAGAATATTACTTTTAGGAGCGATAAGCGGATTCCCGTGGGTATTAATAGCAAGCAGTTTAAGTCTTTGGCTAAAAGAGGAAGGTTTAAGTAGATCAACAATTGGATGGGCAGGTTTAATATTTGGTGTTTATGCATTTAATTATTTGTGGGCTCCAATAATAGATAGAATTCAAATTCCACTCCTAACGAAAAAACTTGGTCATAGAAGAGGTTGGATAGTTTTAATGCAAATTATAATTTTAATCAGTTTATTAATTTGGAGTATGATTAATCCAACACAAAATTTAGCATTATTAATCGGAGTAGGACTTATTATTGCAATAGCATCAGCAACACAAGATATAACTGTTGATGCTTTGAGAATAGAACAGATTAATGCTAATGAAGGAAAATCTATGGCTGCAGGCGCAGCGATGGCAGTGGTTGGATGGTGGACCGGATATAAACTAGGTGGTGTAATTGCGCTATTTACTGCTGAGTTTTTTGAAAATATGGGAGTAGAAGATTATTGGCAAACCACTTTTTTAATTTTAGGTGTTGTTGTTATATTAATGAATATTGCTTTAATGTTTGTACATGAGCCTCTTGACAGCAATAGACAATCTAAACAACAAGAGACCGATAAAATGATTCAAGAAAAGTTAGGCTCAAATAACCCTATCACAAATATTATTGCTTATATTAGTGGAACAATTGGTGGCCCAATAATCAGTTTTTTTAAAAAAAACGGATTTTCAATCGCAGTTGGTATTCTTGGTTTTGTATTTTTGTTTAAAATTGGCGAGGCGTTTCTAGGTAGAATGTCTATAGTATTTTATAAAGAAGTAGGATTTTCAAAAGGTGAAATAGCAATTTATTCAAAAACTTTAGGTTGGATTACAACAGTTGTATTTACTTTGATTGGTGGGATATTTGCTATGAGAGCAGGTACAATCAAAACAATGTTTGTTGCGGGTGGCTTTATGGCTGCAACTAACCTATTATTTGCCGCGCTAGCTTGGACAGGTAAGTCTGAATGGTTATTTGCAGTTGCAGTAATAGCTGATGATATATCAGCCGCCTTTGCAACAGTTGCCTTTGTAGCATTTATATCTTTGTTGGTAGATAGAACTTATACAGCAACGCAATATGCTCTTCTTGCTTCTATTGGTACTGCTGGAAGAACTACTTTGGCATCTTCTTCAGGGGCATTGGTAGATTGGTTAAACGGAGATTGGGGTACATTTTTTATAATAACAACAGTAATGGTTATTCCATCATTAATTTTTTTATGGTTTATAAGAAACAAAATAAAAATTGGTGCCAAATAATTATTTCAGTAAATCATTAATAATTGACGTTTTAGAAAAACCAAATAAGAATTCTAACATAAGTTCACAAATAATTTATGGGGAAAAATTTAAGATCTTATCAAAAAGCAAAAATTTTTATAAGGTAAAGAACTTATATGATAACTATATTGGCTTCATAAGTAGAGTAGTTAAATTAAATAAAAAATTTAATCCCACACATAAAATTAAAACACTTAAATCTAAAATTTATATTGGTCCTGAAGATAAAAAAAAAAAGTTAACTAATAAATACTTACCATTTGGAAGCAAAATAGAATTACTAAAAAAAAACAAAAATTTTATAATGTTTGAAAAAAATAAATGGATAAAATTTAATAATACATGTTTAGTTTCTACTAGGGATATTAATTTTACAAAAATTTTTAAATTGTTTTTAAATTGCCCATATAAATGGGGTGGAAAAACTTTTAAAGGTATAGATTGTTCTGCACTTATTCAAATTTATTATAAATATAACAATAAATTTTTTCCTAGAGATACGATAGATCAAATTAAACAAAAAACAGGCTCAAGAACAAAAAAAAAATTCAATAAAGGAGATATTATTTTCTGGAAAGGACATGTGGCTGTTTGTATTAATTCAAATAAATTAATTCATGCTTATGGACCAGAGAAAAAAGTAGTAATAATGCCAATACAAAAAACAATTGTAAGGATTGAAAAGACTACAAAACTAAGGGTAAAAAAAATATTTAAAATCTAATTTTCTCTACCAAAGTCTGGCTTACTAATATCTTGTTTCAGTGATAAAATTTGTTTTCTAACTTTCTTTGATTTTTTAAGCTTATCAAGTAGTAAAGAATTTCTTTTTTTATTAATATCAATTTTAAAATTTTTTAAATTTT
>CEUL01079119.1_pt1 | contig 10230 bp, 13 predicted proteins | sample 427021 | NCBI WGS metagenome assembly CEUL01 (sample SAMEA2622800, study PRJEB7988) | marine metagenome | isolation source: saline water (ENVO:00002010), including | reverse complement strand
AACAGGGTTGGAACTCACGTGGGTGTCGACATCGCCTCGGCCTTCGCTTCGCACGGTCAAATCAAAAAAGGAGACCGGCTATCGGCAAGCATTGAAGCTGTTTCGACAGTCAGGATGTAGGCCTTCGGTCACACGAAGAAAATAGTGAAGTAGCTGGGGGTCTTACTCGTCTTTCGGAAAAGCGTTTCGCGACAAGACCCCCCGCTATTCAAAACAAAAATTCAATGAGAATTTCCACCAACAATATTGGTACTTTCCTTTTAACCCATATACTTTTTTTAATTCGGGCTGTTCGCACTTTATTTATAAAAATTAGGTAGACTATTTTGATAGAATTAATTGGCTTTCAAAATGGAACGTAATCCGATTATTATTTGTTTTCGGACTACGACTTCCTTCGATAGGTAATTGTCAGTTTATGCTTTTAGCTGTTTCTACAAACGAGGGAGCAGGCGCTCACGCTTTTGTTTTTAACTCGTTAAATGGCCAAAAACTTCCACTATCTGATTTCAAAGGCCACGTTGTGCTAATAGTTAATACAGCATCTCGATGTGGTTTCACTCGTCAATATAAAGGCCTTGTATCGCTTTGGCGGGCATACCGCGACCGAGAATTTGTAGTGTTGGGTATCCCTTCAAATGATTTTGGTGGTCAAGAGCCCGGAACAACGACAGAGATTAAAGAATTTTGCGAATTTAATTTTGAAGTAGACTTTCCAATGACTGAAAAAAACCATGTCATAGGTAATCAAGCTCACCCCTTCTTCAAATGGGCCGCTTCAGAACTTGGCGTGATTGCAAAACCGAGATGGAATTTCCATAAGTACTTAATTGGGCCCGACGGCCGGCTCGTGGACTGGTTTTCCTCACTAACCAGTCCTTCAAGTAAACGCGTGATCAAGGCAATTGAAGCTCAAATCATGCTAAAGGAAAAATTGATTTATTCTCAAAAATAAAATCAACCTATGGGGCAAGTCATCTCGCTGTTAGGTCTGCTTGTTCTGACCAAACAAATAAGGCTCGAAGATGCCCGGAGGCGAATAATTGGAGCCACTCTAGTTGATGTATTTGGGCCTAAACCATACAAAAAATTTAAAGCCATCCTTTTCGAGTACGTCAGAGCGACTGGGGGCGGTTTGTGGGTGCGTATTTGAGTGCCTGGGCCGTTAACCGAGGTATAACATAATTGACTTGATAGTGTGCTCGACAGCTACGCCTGGCTCGCAAGGCTATCGTTAGAATGTACCTCGGCAGTAGGCTTTAACTAGGTGGATCTTATTAGATAAATCGTAAAAGTGGATGCAGCTTTGGGGATGCATAGATAACTCAGTATATTTGAGTGTTCTACAATCAGTTCGAAAGCGGATTAGTCGCTCTGGGACATCGATACCGCGGAGCACAACCATACTGACGTATAGATATCTGTCCGTTGTGATGGAGCCGATAGTTGGAATATGGTAAGTAAAATTACGATCAATTACTCTCTTGCTTATTAGGGTCCGAGCAGTCTCCAGAATTTGTTCCAACTTTATCGGTTGGATTTTCGGGACCAAAGTATTGTTTTCGCCGCTAGTTTTCATCCAATTTATATTAAAGAAGGGACTTATAATTGCTGATAAGAGAGCTCTGATTCTAATTAGTGGGCCGCTAATCCGCTACCCAGCCGCGCAAAGGTATGGGTCAAACCTCCTCCTAATGAAATTGGCCGAAGTATTTAATATAAATTAATATGACTTATGTTCGTTGCCCCATTTCCACATAAAGTCGTTTGATACTTAGCTATGTTTCTTAACGAGATTCAAGTATGGAACCGAAGATGAAGTTAGATTTTCACTCGCTTTAGAAGCGCTTGGCTCCGGTAAACTGTCCGCACCCAAAATTTCGTGGATGTCGGTGGCGACTGTTTGAAGTACTCTGCAATAAATTCCCGTCAACCGCTCCAACTCGCGCCAATTAAATAACTTTTCTATTTCCTCTGGTTGAGCGCCGCATTTTCGGAATAGCAACCATTCTATAAGCCTAGCTGATGCATAAATTTGTTCTTTTACTCGTCGTGGTTCGCCAGGGCAGACCTCAGATAGTTCGTTAGTTTTGTATATCTCCGAGAAAAAGGGCATAAAGTCGAACAAATCTCTTTGCATCTCAATGTGAAGTTTTACGGCGCGGGCGTTTTGCGCTCCTAGCGCATCGTTCGCAGTTTCCTCTAAATACTCGAACGCCCCGAGAACGCAATTCTTCCACGGCCGTTCTATTTCGTTAATTTTAGACCGCAATTTCGAAATTGTGGAAACAAGGGCGGAGGCGTAATGGGCATCGACTAAGGTGTGGTTGGTGTCATCCATTTTTCTGCATACCCGGTTTTAGTTTGAAGACGAAGCAAAGGTAGTAATCGACCTTCGATAAGGTTACGATTCTCAGTTTTATTGAGCCGAATGCTTGGCACGAGCGCCCAATTGAATATTAAACCTACCGTATGGAGAGGTTATATTTTTGATGCCGCAGCCACTTAATCGACATAAGTCGCAAAGTCTTTTAGAAAGCGGGCTGCTTTTGTCTTATCGTTGGACAATAATTCGAGTACATCGTCTCGATTGAGCATCTTGGGGGTATCAGTGATTTTTGTTAGTTCGTCGAAGGTTGATTGTATAAATGCCATAGACCACTTCGAAAACAGGCGTTCCTGATCAAGGTATTCAGCGATAATTGCGACCGCTTCATGACGGCTATCGTCGCAAATTGTTTCGAAAAGGTTATGAACCTCTGTCGTAGGTCCTTCCAACACCTGGATAAACACACCGTTTGCGAAAACTAAAAGTCCAGTTATCCCCCTTGAAGGATTATTGCGCCGCGAGACCTCGAGTATGGCATCCAGGTCAGACTGTTTTAATTCCGGCTTGGAATTAGAAAGATACATTAATTGAACGAAATCTTCTGACATGTTTTGTATCCATCTTTGAGAAAAAGGTGTGCCAACATATACTTGATCGATGCAGTATTGAACCCACCCATAAATCTTCTTTTTCCTCAATAACTTATTTCCAAGTCGGTAATAAATTATTGATCGTCACCATCGAACGTAAAACGCCAGTTGGTGTCTGCCGCTATAATTCGACCAGCACCAGGGGTGGGGAAATGTGCTGGCATTACTAGGACAGGAGATCCCGAATAGGTTTCTAGAAAGCTACGTCGCGTCTCTGCGGATTGGGCGGGGTCGACACAGAAACAACTATTCCAATGTGGTTCTGCGCATTGCAATGGATGATGCATAAGATCACCCGTCATAATAGCTTCTGGGGTCTCTTTTCCAATATGTACGCTGACATGTCCCGGCGTGTGACCAGGCGAGGGAGATAACCTCACCCAATCATCAATCACATGATCACTCTCTACTAGTACGCTCAGGCCCGCTTCTAAGATGGGGAAGATGCTATCTTCTTGATATAAATCTTCACTGAATTCCAATGACTTAAATTCTTCTCGCCAAAATTCCCACTCATTTTTTGAGAAAAGATAGTTGGCGTTCGGAAATGTAGGGACCCATTTCCCGTCGATGAGGCGTGTATTCCAGCCCACGTGATCCACATGGAGATGAGTACACAATACGTAATCAACCTCTTCCAATCTTACGCCAGCCGCCATGAGATTTTCCAGATAGGGCCAGTTTTTTTTATGATACCTCGGTTTTTGTGGGCGTTCCTTATCGTTCCCGCTGCAAGTATCCACGAGGATGACGTGACTTGGAGTTCGAATTATGTATGTGTGGAAGGCAAGTATAAGCAGCCCTGTTGTAGGTTCCTGAAGTCGTGGTTGTAGCCACGATTGGTGATTACTGATTGTCTTGGGATCGGCATTTGGAAACAAAGCTATTGGATCAAGGAGTGGAGCTTCAAATTCGATAACCCGAGTTATCTCAACCTCTCCGAACTTCCAGCGCTGCATTTTTGTCTCCGTTATTAATAATCTGGTAGTTTATATTTTGTGATAGGGATTAAATACGCTCAAATGAAAGTTTTGTTATCTATGGAGGGATTTGTGAACTTTTTGCGATGGTTATTGGGCCGATTAGTATTGAGTTACGACGTGTTAACCCGTCCGAAACCTGTTTATCGAAGTGTTAAAGAGCAGGCTGAACTTGATGAGAGGACTAGCAGATTTGCTCTTTATCAATTCAATGCATGTCCTTTTTGTGTCAAGGTCCGTAGAGAATTAAGGCGAAACTCAATCAAGATTGAGATTCGTGATGCGCGTAAAGTTAAAGCGCATAAACAGGCTTTGATTGAAGGGGGCGGTCGATACAAGGTCCCGTGCCTACAGATTTCAAACGAGAAAGGTGAAGCAACTTGGCTGTACGAGTCTGATGAAATCATCACCTACCTGAAGAATGAACTCAACATCGCCTGAGCTAGATCGTCGAGGGCAACCTTCTTTTGTTTGAATAAACAGGATTTTGGGAGGTTTTCCAATTGTTGTGACCCGCCGCTTCTACTGCTAACGTTTTCCAAACAAGAAGGCGGGGGGGGAGTCGATGACTGAGTTCAACCAAACTGTTGATTATATTGTCGTGGGGGCGGGGTCTGCCGGATGTGTGCTCACTCACCGGCTCAGCGAAGATAGTTCAAACCGCGTTCTAACGCTGGAAGCTGGTGATCGTGACAAAAGTTTCATGATCCATATGCCGCTTGGTGTAGGCCAAATATGGCATGACCCAAAATATAATTGGTCGTATGAGTCTGAACCTGAGCCCCATGTAGATAACCGACGATTATTTCATCCTCGGGGTAAGGTTCTGGGTGGATCGTCGTCAATTAATATGATGGCGTATGTTCGAGGTAATCACGCGGATTATGACCGATGGCGCCAGAAGGGTATGACTGGTTGGTCATTCGATGACATTTTACCTTATTTCAAACGAGCGGAAGCTTTTCAGGACCGGAACGATCCGTATCACGGTTCCAATGGTCCATGGAAAATCAGGACAACGGATACGAAAGATCCTATATTTGAAACGTTTTTTACTGCGGTCGACCAAGCGGGTTTCGAAAGGGCTACCGACTACAACGGAGCGTCGCAGCAAGGATTTGCTCGATTGCAGGTGAACGCGGTTAACGGCCGAAGGCAGTCTGCGGCTGTTGCCTACCTTCACCCGGCCATGAAGCGTCCCAATGTTGAAGTCCAAGTCCGAGCTCATGTAACCCGGATTTTATTACAAAATGGTCGTGCAATTGGGGTTGAATATATCCAGAACGGTCGAAAGCGGGCAGTCCGAGCCGAAAAGGAAGTAATACTCTCAGGAGGATCTATAAACTCGCCTCAGGTTCTGATGCTGTCCGGAGTTGGGCCCGCGGGTGACTTGTCGGAGATGGGTGTCGATGTAGTGCATGATTTGCCTGGTGTAGGGAATGATCTACAGGATCATCCAGCCATTGGGATAGAATATAATTACATTGGAAATTCCCAATTTCATCGAGATCTTCGTCTCGATCGCCTGACCTACCATGTTGCACGAGCAAAATTGTTTGGTACCGGGATGGCAGCATCTCCTCCATCTTCGTTAACTGGATATGTGAAAAGCCGACCAGAATTGGAAATTCCCGATATCCAGATTTTTTTTCGTTCCATGTCCATGTCTGCAAAGCAGTGGTTTCCAGGAATTATGCCCGCAGCTGAACAAACCTACGCCTTTCGGGCTTGCCATTTGAGGCCAGAGAGTCGAGGTAGGGTCTCGCTGCGGTCATTGGATCCAGAAGATCCCGTACGTATTCTTAACAATTTTTTGTCGACAGATGAGGATCGCCGTGTTTTACGCGAGAGCTTTCGCATCATGCGAAAGCTCGGTACACAGCCGGCTTTCGATGAATTTCGCGGGGCAGAGTTCGCTCCCGGGGACCAACTCAACACAGATGATGACGATGCAGTTGATGCATATATTAGAGAGACATTAAGTACAGTATTCCACCCGACGAGCACTTGCCGAATGGGTGTTGATGATACCGCTGTAGTCGATAATCAGTTAAACGTGTATGGTATAGATGCGCTCCGAGTGGTCGATGCCTCAATTATGCCCGATATTATAGGGGGTAATTTGAACGCTACCGTCATTATGATTGCGGAAAAGGCGTCCGATATTATTCTAGGTAGACCGGCGCCGGCGGCCGCAGCTGCCTGAACCGACAGAGAGGGAAAACGCCATGCTGCCGATGCCTATCGCAGATCATATTGCAATTACAAAGGAGCTAGCCTACTCCGGCAAATACGTTAAAGTTTTGTGGCAGAGTGCCGATACATTGATGTTTATAGCACGAGGGCGTGAGTATCGCTCTGAGTTCCATATAAATCCATCCGACGAGCATATGACCATGCTAAAAGGCAGTATGAACCTGCATTACAGGACACCCGAAGGTAAGGAAGCTATCGCGGTCTTAAATGAGGGGGAAACAATATACACCGCCGCGGGCATCCCTCACTCGCCTCGTTTTTCATCCGACGCATTTCTGCTTGTAGGGGAACGGATGCGAAAGGCGGGTGAAACTGATACGTTTCAATGGTTTTGCGGCACTTGTGACGCCCAGATCCATCAAGAGTTTTTCGTCGTCAATGACTATACTAAGGACCCCGTATCCCGCGCCTATGACAACTTTTTCAATTCAATGGCGGCGCGCACCTGCGAACACTGTGGTTCATTGCACCCAGGCCGGGACTTCAGTTAGGAATTCCGCTGCTTCTTTTGGTAACTCAGGCTTATTCATATATTAGATGGTGATCCACTGGGATTTCATTGGAAATTTCAAGGAGTTTCTCATGCCTAAGGAATTCGTCACTTCTGCTACATCCCCTACGACCGGATTTACTTACAGTTCAATGCAGTCACCATTGGCTCAGGGTACCTATTTTGGACCATAAGAGGGCTTAATTTCACATTTGTACCGGTAGAATACGATGCCGGTACTGTCCCGGCCCTTTTCTTAGAAAAGACTTGGAAAAGTTTATTTTGAAACTACTGAATATTGTATAGTTTCAATGCATTATCTCTGAGAACTTTACGTTTTGCATTAATTTTCCAATCTATTTTTTGTATATCGTCCATAGCCCTTTCGGGATCCACTACCGGCCAGTCTGTGCCGAACATAACCTTGTCCTGACCAAAACTATTCATGTAGTTTTTTGTTGCCGTGGGCCAATGTTTCGGCCCGTAAGCATCGAGCCCTATATGGACATTTGGGTGTTTCCAGGCGACGGAAATCATCTCTTCATACCATGGGTACCCCACGTGGATTCCAACTAATTTAAGGTCTGGAAAGTCTAGTGCTATTCGGTCTAGACAAATCGGACGACCGACACTTGGTAGATGGCGGTGGGCGTTATAGACAAGGCAATGTCCTACCTGCATTTGTATCGGGATATTTAGTTCGCAGCATTTCGCATAGAATGGATAATATTTGGCGGCATCCGGTGCTTCATCAAACCAGTGCGGATAAAGGTGTGCCCCCACGAAGCCTAGGTCATCCACCGCGTGTTTAATTTCCGCTAGGCTATCCATGATTTTCGATGGGTCTACCCCAATAAGCCCAGAAAATCGGTTGGGATGCTCCTGAATGAGGTCCGCAATGTAGTCGGTCGGCATGTGAGCTGAACCTTGAATTCGCAGATCCCCGGAGCGAGACGCAACTAGAAATGAACGTTCAATCCCGCAGCGGTCCATCATTGCGATGTATTCTTCGGCTGTAACTCCGTCTATGTATTCGGGTTTAACTCGCACCTTTTCACGAAACTTAGGATCTACTGACATCCAGCCGTTTTCGACGGCGACTGGCGTAAAGGCATTGCAAACAATATCGATTGCGCCGTAATTTTCCCCAGCAACTTGGGTCATGTTTTATTCTTCCTTATATAGGCAGAGATACCTGAAATTACTTGATTTGCATGGTCAAAGGCTAGAATTGCGGTTCGCGCGTATGCTGACGGTGAGGGGTTATCCTATATTAAAGAAAATGCTCACTCATCTTAAAACAAATAGACAGAAGGTAACCCCCTTTCCTAAGGGACTCGTCTGCAGGCAAGTGGGGGAATTAACAATTGAACGAATCCTATGACATACCGTTAACTGGTCGGTACCCAGTTAGTCATGAATCTAGTATGGGAATGACGTGCCGATTATTTCCGCTCAATTGAAGTTCTGTGACATCGATGACCTCTATGCTCTTAAGCGTACGGTATAAGTGGGGAAAGGTTTTGCCGTCTCGAGATTTTTCCCATTTCAAGGAATCTGTTACAAGACTTATCGGTACTTTTAGGAGTACTAGGCCTTCGACGCCTTTCAAATGCGATTCAGCGGTCTGGGCTACTTGATCCGCAGTGGAGAAATGAATGAACCCATCTTTCAAGTCGAGTTCCGAGCCGGAAAACTCTCCCGTTTTTAACGCTTCCTTCCAAGTTTCTTTCTGACATAGGTGATAAATGAAATCGCAAACCATAGCGTAAAAATAATAATAATGTCCTGGCCGACTTTCTAGCCCCGCCGTGTTCATTTGCGGCTTAGGTTTCGTTTGGAGGGAGTCAGGAATTATCTTGAACTATCATTCAGAAAGTTCGTTTTACCTTGATTTTCTCAATTTGGAATTTTTAGCAGATGAACGGAAAATGTTGCTGACATCGTACGTATGGTCTTAAAAATTACCATAACTTTCCAATCGAGTTTTTCATGAAATATCCTCCGCCGCCACATCCTTCGCCTAGTAAACCGACGTTCATCCCACCACCCGATGCCTGCGATGCGCATGTCCACGTATTTGGCCCTTCTGTTACCTTTCCTTACGACCCGAACACCACTTACACGCCGGCAGATGCACCGAAAGACAAACTCGAGGAGCTTCATCGGCTGTTGGGATTTGACCGCTCTGTCATCGTGCAAGCGACTTGCCATGGAACCGATAACTCGGCAACCTTGGATGCCATCGCGTCATCCAATGGTCGCTGGAGGGGTGTGGCGATTGTTGATGAAGATTTCACGGAAAATGATTTCCAAGCTCTGCACGACGGCGGCATCCGGGGTATAAGATTCAGTTTCGCGCGTCATCTTAGTGGCCCACCGAATTTTGATCGGGTACACCGCATCGCGGAAAAGATCGAGGGACTGGGCTGGCACCTCGTGATTTATATCGAGGCGGAGGACATCGTCGAGTTCAATTCCGATCTCCGCAAATTTAGGTTGCCAGTCGTATTTGACCACATGGTTAGGGTCAAAGTTGAGCACGGTTTGGAGTCGGAACCGTTTAAACTTCTGATTGATTTCATGCGTACGGAAGACGTTTGGGTTAAGATATCCTGTGCCGAAAGACTGTCGCAAAGTGGAGTGCCCTTTGATGATGTGGTTCCATTTGCTCAGTCTCTAATCGAGACGAACCCCCGGCGAGTGTTATGGGGAACAGATTGGCCGCATCCCAATCTTTGGAAAGGCATGCCGGATGACGGCCGCCTTGTGGACCTAATACCGCGCTATGCCCCCGACCCAGCCGTACAGCGGATGCTCCTTGTCGATAATCCTGCATCACTATATGGATTTAACGATTGAGAACGATGGGTCTTAACCAGTTCCTTTTCTTGATGTTTCAGACAGGCGTTGATTGTTGATCACCGACGCGGGTTGGGATTCCATCATTGAATTTCATATAGCGCCAACGCCAGGCATCACCCTCACTATCGATATAGCCAGCAGTCTGTCCCGGAAAATGCGCGGGTACGACTATGGTGTTACTGTCAGCGACGCTGCTGAGAATCCGTTTGCGGCTTTCCGCGGCTTCTTCGGGAGCGGGACAGAAGCAGGTGCTCCAATCCGGCTCCGCGCATTGGAGAGCGTGGTGCATCATATCCCCGGTGAAAATTGCGTGGTTATCTTGGGACTTAAAGTTGACGCAGACTTGTCCGGGAGAATGGCCAAAGGCCGGGCTCAGCCAGATACCATCCTCCAGCTCAAAATCGGCATCTACCAGTTTTGCCTGTCCAGCCTCAACTATGGGCCGGCAGCTGTCTTCCCAAATTGCGGAACGGGGTTCGTTACGTTCGGCTTCGTTTGCGGCTGCTTCCCAAGCTTCGTATTCAATTCTCCCAAAAATGTATGTAGCATTGGGAAAGGTCGGTACCCACTTTCCATTGATTAGCCGTGTATTCCAGCCGCAGTGGTCGACGTGTAGGTGGGTGCAGAAAACATAGTTTATATCCTCGAAACGCAAGCCAT